>Ga0256836_1000001_pt1 | contig 283515 bp, 289 predicted proteins | sample 4561380metaG_FD_185974 | JGI IMG/M metagenome (GOLD analysis project Ga0256836, IMG submission 185974) | Hydrothermal vent microbial communities from Guaymas Basin, Mexico - 4561-380 | ecosystem: Environmental > Aquatic > Marine > Hydrothermal vents | place: Mexico: Guaymas Basin | collected...
TAATTACAAAGGCCAAGCAGGAAGATAAGGTAAAGGCGATAAGGGAAGTCCTTGAGATAGTTACTAAGAAGGATATTGCCTACAAAGTCGTTAACGAAATTGCTCCAAAGTACAAAGACAGAAACGGTGGTTATACGAGGCTCCTTCACTACCACTTTAGAAAGGGAGATGCTGCTCCAACAGCAATAGTTATGCTCGTTGAGGCCGGCGAAGAGCCAGAAGAGGAGGCTAAGGAGTCAGAGGAATAATTCCTCTACTTTAAAAGAGACTTAGAGAGCCCCCGCAAAGGGGGCTTTTTTATTTAGGGTTTACTGCTATTTCTCTTTAGAACTTTCACTTTGGAAGGATGTGGAGGAATCTGAGCTTTCTGAATTTTTATTATTCTCTGGCTTTTCTTGGGGATATTTTGCAATTTTATTTGCTTCAATCCGGTAGGTAATTGAGGCTGTAGCTGCTATGATAGCTAGGGCTCCTAACTTCCAGGGTAATGGGAAATACCAAAAAAATATTAAAAATATTAAAGCTATAAGAATAAGCAGATATTGGTATTGGTTTTTACATAAAATCCACAAACATAAAATCCACAAAATCAGCAATATTATGATTATGAGGATTGCCCACCAGTTTATAGTTAAAAGGCTTAGGATAAAAATACCTGCTAAAATTCTACTTAGAACATAATGAACCTCTGAGGCTTCCCTACCAGGATTTTTATCGTTAAAAACTTCGTAATATGTTAAATACAACTTTTTGTTGGATTCGACATCAATACTTCTGCATAATTTTTCGCATATTTTTTTCATTTTCTCTCGTATGCTGGTTGTGTCTTGCTCACCTTCTTGCGTTATTTTCTTACAAATTTCGCTAATTTCCTTAATTATCTTTTCAGGTTCTTCAGCTTTTGCTTGAGGAACTACTTTCTCTATTCTATTGTCTGAGCTAAAAGGACGCCAATCAAAGAAGAAAAGACCAATAATGATTTCACCGGCAAAACATAACACCTCTCCAAGTATAAAGGCAGCTATGAAGTATAGCATTAAAGCACTGCCGGTTATGGATTGGATTGAAAATAAGTTACCGTCAATCTTAAAGGTGTTTGGTGGCAGGACTAAGAGGCGAGGGTCTTCGTCTATTCTCGTTTCTGCGTTGGAAATTATGGCTATTTTGGTTAAAGCTATACCGTTTTTGAAACTGGTAGTATTTGTCGTAGGAATCTCAGTTATTCCAGGATGCTTTTTATCTGGCTGGGCGAGGATAATTACTTTTGAGTTTAAAGAGGGGTGATTAGAATCTATCTTTTTAATCATTATTCCGTTGTCAAATAGAGCAAAGGAGAAAACTTCTACAGCGGGTATTCCGACTATTAAGACGAAAATTACTCTGTAAAGTGCGGTTTTCAGAAAGCTTCCAAGGGCGTCCATTCCCTCCTCCTTATTGTTAATCTAATCTATAATTGTACAGTAAGGAGGTCATGGTGAGTTTACTGAAGGCTCCGCTTAAACCGAAGCCTTTTGTTGAGTAGGCCGGGGGGAAAGAGACAGCTTTTAAAGCACTTTACTTTGAGCCTTTTGTTAGCGGCGCAGCTCTCTTTTTCTAGCTGTCACTTAAAAGGGCTGTAATTTCCAACCTTAGCGCCAAGCTAATTAACGCTTACAGGGTTAAAAAGGAACAAGTAAAGGAGTTAAAGCACAAAAACGACGAGGACTACTAGAGGGCAAGCCGCTTTATTTACCTTAATGAAACCTGTTTTAACGACCTTTACAAGGAAAATTCCAAAGGGAAGTTAAATTATGAATTACTGATTTCCTTACAAGAACGACTCTTCCTAAGAGAGTTTCCTCTGCTATGCGTTTATAGCGGGAGGCCTTCTTGCTGCCTCCCGTACCCAGTTCTTCCTCGGAGAAGATTGTGAAAGTGAGTTTGCGTAAAAAGTTTCTGTCCTTAACGTTTCTCCAGGGTTTCAAGGGGAATCCATTAAAACCCTCTCCATAGCGGCTGCCTAGTCTGGGAGCTTGTCCATTCCTGAGATTTTGAGCTCAAGCTCTTTAACGCCTATCGGGACTACTTTTCTGATGGATTCAAGGAGAGCCCGATTTTCAAGTATCCTTGCTGCTGTGGAGCTCCTTGTAAACTTGTAGTGTTTCATCAGGAGAGAAGTAATAACGTCAATGTCCTGTCTATTTAATCTCCTTACCTCAACGTAATCCTTATTTATCTTCTCCTCAATTTCTGGATCAAGGACGAATGCAGTTCCTCCGGTCATCCCGGCTCCAAAGTTCTTTCCAACCTTCCCAAGGATTAGGACTATTCCCCTAACCATGTACTCGCAGGCGTGCTGTCCGGCACCTTCAACGACTGCAACTGCTCCACTGTTCCTAACTGCGAACCTTTCTCCGACAACTCCACCTGCAAAGAGGGCTCCACCTGTAGCACCGTAGAGAATCGTGTTTCCGGCTATTACGTTCTCCGTAGGCTCTCCTTTAAACTCTTCTGGGAACCTTAAAATTACAGTTCCTCCACCGAGGCCCTTTGCTACGTAGTCGTTGGCCTCTCCGATGAGTTCCAACGTTACTCCAGAAGGTAAGAAAGCTCCAAAGCTTTGACCTGCAACACCTCTGAACTTTAGGTGAACTAAGTTAGTTGGTAATCCTTCGTTTCCGAACAGGTCAATAATGTGGTAAGAAAGGGCTACCCCGACGCTCCTATCGGTGTTCCTTATCTGGTACTCCTTTTTAACTTTCTCACCCTTCTTGATGTAGGGTAGGACGTCGTTTACTATCTTCTCGTTAAGGGGTGAGGAGATCGGATTGTAAGGAAGTTCTCTTCTCTTTAATCTGTAAACGGGAATCTGAGTTAACCGTTTAAGGTTTAATTTCCTTGCTAGAGGGAACTTATCCTTAAGCTCTCTGTTTTCCTTTAGTAAATCTACCCTTCCTATTATCTCGTCTAAGCTCCTGTAGCCCATCTGGGCAAGGATTCTCCTTACGTCCTCAGCAACGAGCTTGAAGTAGTTGACTACCGTCTCAACGGCTCCTCTGAACTTCTTTATTCTCTTTTCGTCCTGTGTGGCTATTCCAACGGGACAGCGGTTTGTGTGGCAGTCCCTATCCATAATGCAGCCTTCGGCAATCATAGCTGCAGTTCCAAAACCAAACTCCTCTGCTCCCATCAGGGCTGAAATTACAACGTCCCTTCCAATTTTGAATCCTCCATCAACCCTTAAAGCAACTCTTTCTCTTAGGTCGTTCTCTATCAGGTCTTTCTGGGTTTCTGAAAGGCCTATTTCCCAGGGTAGTCCTGCCCCTTTAATTGATGAGAGTGGAGATGCTCCCGTTCCTCCGCAGGCACCGCTTACCTGAACCGTATCTGCATTAGCCTTTGCCACTCCACAGGCTACAGTTCCTACTCCAACTTCTGAAACGAGCTTTACTGCAATCCTTGCTTTTGGGTTTGCAAGTTTAAGGTCGTAGATTAGCTGTGCAAGGTCTTCAATTGAGTAGATGTCGTGGTGGGGAGGAGGGGAAATTAGGGCTACACCGGGAACGGAGAACCTAAGGGATGCTATGTATGGAGTCACTTTGTGACCTGGGAGGTGTCCTCCCTCTCCAGGCTTTGCTCCCTGAGCTATTTTAATTTCAATTTCTTCCGCTGAAGCTAGGTATGCGGGTGTTACACCGAATCTTCCTGATGCTACCTGCTTAATTTTGCTGTTCTTAATGGTTCCGTACCTTTCAGGGTCCTCTCCTCCTTCACCTGAACAGCTCTTACTCCCTAATATGTTCATAGCTTCAGCAATTACTTCATGGGCAACTTTTGAGAGAGCTCCGATTGACATTCCCGGAACAATTAACCTCTTAACTATTGATTCAACAGGTTCAACTTCCCTTAAGGGAATTGGATCTCTGTCCGATTCTATCTTCAGTAAATCCCTCAGAAATACAGGGTTTTCCTCAACCTCTTTAACCACCTCTTTAAACTCTTCGTAGCTTCCGCTCTTTGCGGCTTTAAATATTCCTCTAACTACTCTTGGACTCCATGAGTGATAAATTCCACCTGGTCTAAACCTGAGCTCTCCCGAAAACTGGGGTTCCTTTACTTTCTCAGCTTCTTTTACTCTCCTCCTCACTACATCCTCAATTTCTTCAAGGCCGATTCCACCGATGGGGGTTGCTGTATTTGGGAAGAACTCATTTACTACTTCTTCCCCTATTCCGATAATGTCAAACAGCTGTGAGCGGTGGTACGATGAGAGGACGGATATTCCCATTTTTGACATTATCTTGAGTATTCCTCCATTTATTGCTTCCTTATAGTTCCTTTCAAGCTCTTTGTAGGGTTTGTTTAACTCAACTTCCTTTGCTTTAAGGTATTCAAAAACTAGATAAGGGTGGACTCCTGAAGCTCCAAAGGCTATTAAGGCTGCCGTTTGGTGGGTATCTCTAACTTCCCCAGTTTCAACAATTATTGAAACCCTGTGTAGGAGCTTTTCCTTCTCTAAAAAGGCGCAAAGTCCGGAAACTGCAAGGAGGGAAGGAATGGGAAGTTCAACTCCCTTATCGGATAGGATTACTATTTCTGTGTTCTCTTCAAGAATTGAAGTTTTAACTTCTTCAAAGAGCTTGTAAAGGCCTTCTCTTAGTGAAGAGTTAAACTCCATCTTAAAGGTCTTAACGTTTACGAAAGAGCTCTCCCTTATCTCTTCAATTTCTGAAGGGGTTAGGAGCGGGGAGTCTATCTCGATTCTCCTCCTTAACTTCCCCGAGAGTTCCAGGAAGTTAACTTTTGCTCCGAGTCTGAGTTTAAGGCTCATTACTGCCTTTTCCCTTATAGGGTCAATCGGCGGGTTAGTTACCTGGGCAAACCTCTGTTTAAAGTGTTTAAATAAGAGGTAAGGTCTTTTAAGGAGGTTCGGAATCGGTGTGTCATCTCCCATAGAGAAAACCGGCTCTTTGCCCATTTCTGCCATGTATTCAACTACTTCCGAGAGCTCCTCCTTAGAGTAACAGTACTTGACTAACTCTTCTTCAAGTTTTTCACTGGGTTTAGGCTCAACTTCCTTTATTCCTTTTAACCTATAAAGTTTCCTCCTGACTTCCCTTTCAACTGAAAACTCGGAAGCTAATCTATTTAAAATCTCTTCGTTTCCTTCAATTTCCCCCGTTTCCGTGTTGACGGTGAAGATCTCTCCTGGAAGTAACCTTCCAAACTTCTCAACTTCCTCTTCTGGAATATCAACCATTCCGACTTCACTTCCAAATACAACGAGGCCGCTTTCTGTAGTTACGATCCTTGCAGGCCTTAGTCCGTTTCTGTCAAGCTTTCCTCCAACCTTTTTGCCGTCGGTAAATGCTATTGCAGCGGGGCCGTCCCAAGGTTTCATCAGTAAGAGTGAGTACTGGAAGAAAGCCTTGAGTTCATCAGGAAGGTCGTCCAGTAGCTCATAGGCGGGAGGTATCAGTATGGTCATTGCAACTTCTGGTTCAATTCCGCAGGAGACCATTAGCTCAAATACTCTATCGAGGGAGGCTGAGTCGCTCTCATTAAACTCAACCAGTGGAAGGATCTCTTTGATTCTCTCTCCAAGTTTTGGGTGAGATAGAATAGGTTCAATTGTCTTTATAAAGTTCCTGTTTGCAGTTATTGTGTTTATCTCACCGTTGTGGGCTATTAACCTTAAAGGCTGAGCAAGTCTCCACTCAGGATTCGTATTCGTTGAGTACCTCTGATGAAATATTGCAAATGACGTTTTAAACTCCTCATTTTCAAGGTCTTTATAGAACCTTTTAAGGTCAGGGGCAAGGAGCATTCCTTTGTAAGTTATAAGGTCTTTTGAAAATGAAACTACGTAGTTTTCAGGGTTAATTTCCTTTAACTCCTTTTCAAGGTTTCTCCTTAACAGGTAAATATCAAGGGAATCTCCTGAGGGAGCTATAACCTGGAAAAACTCCGGCATTGAACGTTTTGCAATCTCTCCACACTCCTTCCTATTTACCGGAACTTCTCTAACTACTGCATCTCCTAAGGTCTCTTTAGTCCTGCTAACTATTTTCTGAAGGGCCTTTTCAACGTCTCCTTTTAAAAAGAAGAAGCCAACGGCTACTTCTTTAAACTCCTTTCCATCTATCCTTTTAGCTTCATTTATAAAAAACTCCTGAGGAATTTGAAAACTTACACCTGAGCCATCTCCGGTTCTGCCGTCTGCTAAAGTTGCTCCTCTATGAGTAAGGTTTGAAACTGCTTTTAGTCCGTTATCCAGTATTCTGTAGCTCCTCTCTCCTTTGAAAGATGCTATGAAACCTACTCCACAGCTATCCTTAAATTTCGCCATTTACAACTCCTTCGCCTGTTTTAATGAGAATTAATTTTATCAGAGGTGCAGAATGTACTTTCCCTTCGGAGATGAAATCTCCTCAAGCCCTACAAAAGTGATTTCCCCCGATGTTTCCTTAAGGTAGGTCGTGCTTGGGAAGAAGACGAACTTTGGCTTTGTTTCCTCAACTATCCTTTTTATTGGTGGTTTCTCTGGAGAATCCGAAAGGACTAGGAAATCAAGCCTTTCAATTGAAGCATTTTTGAAGGGAACTATTAAGGCTTCGTAGTCCTCCTTAAATAAGTAGTTCCTTTTCTTCCTCTCTATTTTCCCTTTTGCTTTTATCCACTCTTCCCTGGTGAACTTCTCAGTAGAAGGGTGATATACCCCGCTTAGGCCGCTGAACGTTATACCTTCCTTAGTCCTAAAAATCCTTGAAAGGAGGTCTATTCCATCGCTCTTTGAAAGGGGTTGGAGCTCATCACTTATACCCCTAACAAAGAACCAAGTTCTCTCAAGCTTTAGGGGTTCTTTAATTTCAAGTGGACCTATTACTACCGTTAGGTCTGGCTGAGAGACCTCTATTAGCCCTCTTAAACGCTCTAAATTTCCCTTTAAAGGACCGGTTATTAAAACTCTCATCTCTCTATCCCCGCTAAATTTTGTCCCTCAATTATAGTGGCTTTAAAGATAAAAATTTTTCTCTGAGGACTTGACAACTTCCCTGAGAGTTCTATATTATCCGGCAAGCAAGTTAAGCGTCCCCATCGTCTAGCCCGGCCTAGGACACCGGCCTTTCACGCCGGCGACGGGGGTTCGAATCCCCCTGGGGACGCCATTCATTTTTAAGTCTAAAGGAAATTGAAGTTTGTCTTTATAATCCCCCCTTTTCCCCCTCCCTCCCCTTAATGGAGAAAGGGCCAGCACTAGCTGGCCCCTCTTTCTATTAAAATTCCACCTGTAGTTAAAATTGTTTAGGGGAAAACTAATGGAAAAGAAACCTTCCGGAATAACTAAACTGGGAAGAAAGGTTGATTACGTCTTTGACTACTCTCCTCAGCTCCTTGAAAAGTTTGAAAACCGTTTCCCAGATAGGATTTACTGGGTTTCCTTCAACTGCCCTGAATTTACAACCCTCTGTCCTATAACCGGCCAGCCAGACTTTGCAACTATCTACATACAATACATTCCTGATAAGTGGCTCGTTGAGAGTAAGTCTTTAAAGCTTTACCTCTTCTCTTTTAGGAATGCTAAAGGGTTTCATGAGGATACAGTTAACAGGATAGCCGATGATTTGTATAACCTGCTGGAACCTTACTACATTGAGGTTTACGGGGAGTTCAACCCAAGGGGAGGAATCTCAATAGACCCTTTCGTTCAGAGGTTTAGAGGGGGAGTTGACTGGGTAGAGGAGCTTGCTGGAGAGAGGTTTAAGCTCCACAGGATAACTCCTCCGGACATAAGGAGGAACCGTGGCTAAGTTTATGGTTATAGGAGGTAGCGGTGCTTATACCCTCTCTAAGGGGGAATTTGGAGAAGTTAAGGAAGTTAGGAGATTGGAAACTCCTTTTGGCCTCTCTAACCCTGTTTACCTAATTACCCATCCAGATGGTTTTGACTTCTTCTTCCTTTCCCGCCACGGAGAGGAGGACTACGATACAACGGCCCCCTTTGTTAATTACAGGGCTAACGTTTATGCGGCTAAGGAGCTAGGAGTTGAGAGAATTCTGGCCTGGACCGGTCCTGGTTCTTTGAGGGAGGAGTTTAAGCCTGGAGATTTTGTTGTTCCTACAGACCTCCTTGACTTTACAAAGGGGAGGAAGGGAACGTTCTTTGAGAACGGAGGGCTTGGGTTTGTTAGGCAAAGTCCCGTTTTCTGTCCTGAGATTTCAAGGGCTTTGAGGGATGTTTTGGGAGAGCTCTCCCTAACGTATCACTTTAGAGCTACTTACGTGTGTACGGAGGGGCCGAGGCTTGAAACTCCGGCTGAGATAAAAGCCTTTAAAGAGTTAGGAGCTGATCTGGTTGGAATGACTTTGATTCCTGAGGTCTTCCTCGCAAAAGAGCTTGAGATCTGTTATGGAGCTCTCTGCTACGTAACGAACTACGCCGAGGGAGTTAAGGATTACTCCTTTAAAGAGGGAGTTCTCTTTGAGGGAATGCTTCCTGAGGAGCAGAAGGAGAGGGTTGATAGGGCAGTTAGTTCCTTTCCGTTAATAGTGAAAGAAGTTTTAAGGCGCTTGAATTCCCTTTCCCGCCAGTGTCCCTGTGGGAGGTTGATGGAGAGGTACAGGAGGAAAGGGAAAATCGGAAGTGATTGGAAGGAATGGATTTTTAGGGGTTGAACTATAACAAATTGAAACTATATTTATACCACAGAAAGTTGAATATGGGGGTGAACGGTTTCGACGGGGATGCAAGGGCTCAGGTAGTGGCAGGCCGAGGAGCCAACCTCGTAAAAAAGGCACCCAAAATAGTTGCCGACGAAACACTCGCTCTCGCTGCCTAATTAGACGCAGCGACGCCCCCTGGAGCTCCGCCCGTCGGCTCCAGTAAGGGCGACAGAGAGGCGGGCTTGGTAGTTCCCTCTCGCCCTCGGAGGGGCTACGACACCTTAGAGGGCTGGCTTCAGGGCGCCTGCCCGTGGGCTAACCCTGAAGCGAGAACTTAAAACACGGGCTAAGCCTGTAGAAGCTACCTGGGTCGCATCTCCGGACGCGGGTTCGAATCCCGCCACCTCCACCAATTAAAATTTCTGTATTTTCAGGTACTTTCCAGATTTACTTATTTCAAGTTTAAAAGGCAATTCCCTAATTTGATTGACTACTTCCACTGCATTTTTTAGCCTTTTTATAAAAGTTTTCCCTTTAGATTGAGTTCCAAACCACTTTTTTCCAAACTCTGATATCTTTTCTCCAAAGTTTACTAGACTTAATTTTGAATAGTAAAAGTAATAACCTATTACTAAAAGGCTGTAAGAAAGCCCTTTTAATCTATTATCTAATAGGTGCTTAAGAGGGATTAGGAAGTTTTCTCTTTTAGATAGAAAAGTCTCTAAACCCGATTGACTTAAAGTTATCTCTACTTTGTTCCCTTTACGTTTTAGTTCGTCAATTAGTTTTACTTCTTCTGTATTCTTCTCTTCTAGATTTAAAGAAAGCTCTGTTTTCTTTATAGTTACCTCCTTTAAGAGGTTAAGGGATTTGTTCAGGGAAGAGTAAGAAGCGTTTGAAAACCCTCTGCCTAGGTAAAGCAGTAGTTTTGAGGTTGGCAGCTCAAGCTTTTCTTTCCTCTCTTTTAAGTAGAGTCCAAGTAGGAGGCAGTAAACTTTACTATCACTCCACAAAAGTCCCGGCTCTACTGTAATTCTCCTGTATATAAGGTTTTTAGGGTAGAAGAACCTCTCTATTCTTTCCGGCCTCTTTCTCCCTGGACTCCAAAAGGAGAATAGGAAGAACTCCTTTGAGAAAGGTATTTCTAGCTTAAGCATTCTTTCCTCTTTTTAAATTGATTTCGTAATCAATTTTACCGAAACTTCTGGAAAGTGCTTTTAAGCTCTTTGTTCCAGCGCTGTTTCTCTAATATTTATTCTCCCTATAAATACATATATGTAAGTCTGGGTAGGGGCAGATCCTTTTGCTGTTCAAGCTCTCCCGACAAATTAAAGAAAAAAGCTTTTAAAGGAGGAGTCATGGGAGAGTTTGAACTTGAAGTTATGACTGATGGAGGAAAGAAGATTAACCTTTCAGATCTCATCTCTGTTGAGGAAATTGCCTCTAGCGTTTTAAAGAGTTTCCCGGAAGACTACAGGGACAGGTTCTTTGAAGCAGACGAAGTTCCTGAGGATTTTGGAAGGGAGCTCCTCCTTCTCCTCCTTAAAGAGGCTTCAAATTCAGTTTCAAATTATTCCTTTTCCCTTCAGGAGAGAGAGGAGATTTTAGAAATTGTCTGTAAAGTCCGGAAAAGAGATGTTGTAGTTATTGCTAAGAAGAGTTACCCTGCAACTTTAGTAAAAGCTATGAATTTAAACGGAGCTAATGGTCTTCTCAAAGTCCTTGAATCTATGGTCTTAAAAATTGATAAGTTCTCAAGGGAGTGGGCTTACTGTTAAGGGGAAGTTTACATCCTTTCTAGTGGCGTTTAGAAAACCTAGCTTTATGCAGGGTTTGTTTTCACCGTGGAAGTCGGAACCGGCTGTGTAGTAGAGCTTTAGTTCCTGGCAGATCTGCCTTATTTCCCTTGCGTAAGGAGGGGAGTGGCGGTAGTGGAGGTATTCAAGTCCCTCCAGTCCCTCCTCCTTTGCCCTTTTAATGAAGCAGTAGAGCTCCTTTTTAGGAAGTTTTAAGGTTATAGGGTGGGCAATTACTGGAATTCCTCCGGCCTCTTTGATCAGTTTGAAGACTTCCCGGTAGTCCATCTTCTCCCTTTTAACTCCTAAAGAGGAGAGGAAGTCTATTGCTTCCTCCCTATCTGTAAAGTAGCCGAGTTCAATTAACCTCTTTGCAACGTTTGGCTTTCCGAAGTTCTCACCGTACCTTTTAACCATTTCCTCATAGGTTATGGGGTAACCGAGCTCTTCAAGGCGGGCTAGGAGCTCTTTGTTCCTCTTTACCCTTGAACTTTGAAAGAATTCGGTTAGTTCCCTCATTGAAGCCGATTCGGGATTAAAGTGGTATCCAAGTATGTGAAACTGTCTCTTCCCTTCTCCGAGGAAAGACGTATCGGCAGTTACTTCAATTCCGTTGATAAAGTTAATTCCCAACTTCTTGGCTTCACTCCTTGCCTCTTGGAGGCCCTCTACCGTGTCGTGGTCGGTTAGGGAGAGGTGTTTTACCCTGTTTCTGTAGGCGAGTCTAACGAGCTCTTTAGGGGTAAGACTTCCGTCTGAGGCCGTTGAGTGGCAGTGGAGGTCTACTTTGTAAAGAGAAAGCCCTTCCATTGTCCTTCCTCAACCTCTTTAACTAGTTTTAAACCGAGTTTTTTGCATTTCCTAACAAAGTCTTCCCTCTGTTCCTTCAAAATTCCCGATAGTATTACCCTATCCTTTGCCCTTTCAACGATGTGGGGTAGTATAGGTTCAAGTAGGTGTTTTTCAATGTTTGCAGCTACAACGTCAAACGTCCCTCTTACTCTATCTGCACTTCCCCTAACAAATTCAATTCCTGAAACTCCACTCAATGAAGAGTTTTTCTCTACCTCTTCCTCTATTCCCTCCTGGATATCGCAGGCTACAACCTTTTCGGCTCCTAGCTTCTTGGCAAGTATTGAGAGAATTCCGCTTCCCGTTCCAACGTCAAGGAAAGATTCCCCTTCCTTTAGAGATTCCTCAATTAACCTCATAGATAGCTTTGTAGTCTCGTGGGTTCCTGTTCCGAATCCCCTTCCAGGGTAGATGTAAATAACTAATGAACCTTCAGGTTCTTTGAACTTACCCTTAAACCACGAAGGGGCTACCCAGATTTTCTCTGATACTTTAACCGGTTGGTAGTACTTCTTCCACTCTTCGTTCCAATCCATCTCTGGAAGGTTAATTGAGCTCGTTGCGTACTCTTTTACGTTTTCCGGAAGATTTACTTCGCCTTTGAAGTAGGCTTTGAACTCGACTTCCTCTCCCTCTTTTACAACCTCCGTTCCAAGGGAGCCGAGGGAGAAGAGTTCTGAAAGTAGGTAGTCAAACTTCTCCTTTGGAACCTTAAAAGTGATTTCCTTATACTCCACGGTAAACCCTCTCTACTCTCTGACTTATCCTGCACATAAGTTCGTAGGGTATGGTTCTACACTCTCTTGCTACCTCCTCAAAAGTTAGGCCTTTTCCAAACAGAGTTGCAACTGAACCTTTCTTAACCTCTTCTGGAACAGAGGTTATAAGCATATCCATACATACCCTGCCCCTTATGGGGCACTCTTTTCCCTCTATCAGGACTTTCCCCTTGTTTGAGAGCTCCCTAGGGTACCCATCAGCGTAGCCGAAGGCTATAACTGCAATTCTCTCCCTTCCTTTCGTTGTGTAAGTAGCAGAGTAGGATATAGGGTATCCCGGTGGTAGCTCCTTAACTGTTAAAACTTTTGCCTTTACTTCCATTACCTGTTCAAGTTCTGCCGGGTAGGAGGGAGTTGGCCTTGAACCGTAGAGGGCAAGTCCAACCCGGCAGTGGGTTAAAACAGAATTTAGTTTTAAGGAAAGGGCTGCACTGTTCTCAGCATGAACTATTAAGGGTTCAGGCACTAACTTCTGGAGCTCCCTTACAAAGGACTTAAACTCATCAAGCTGTTTTTCTGTGATTTCCCTTCTCTCCTCTGCACAGCAGAAGTGGGTCATTACCCCTTTAACCTTAGAACCTTTAAGCTGGGAAAGGAGCTCTCCCCACTCCTCTTTTAAAAATCCCAACCTTCCCATTCCGGTATCAACTTTAACGTGGAAGGGGACATTTAACTCTTTAACTAAGGAGAGCTCTTTAAAGTCATAAACTACCGGAATTAAACCGGGTTCCTTTAAGAAATCCCTTCCCTCTTCAACTGTAGAGGACATAACGAGGATTGGCCTTTCTATTCCGGCTAAAAGGAGCTCTGCCCCTTCCCCGTAGGTTGCAACTGCAAATCCGGATACGTTAGTTCTTGATTGAAGGAATCTTGCCACCTCTACGCTTCCGTGACCGTAGGCGTTTGCCTTTACTACTGCAAAGATTCCCTTTCCCTTTGAGAGCTTTTCAACTTCCCTGTAGTTCTTAAAGAGCCTATCAAGGTTTACTTCAGCCCACCTGAGCATTATCAACTTTCTCCACTACCAGCTTATTTCCCTTAATTCCGACTACTTTAACTCTATCTCCGTAAGAGAGTTCCTTTTCGCTGTAAGCGTTCCAGACCTCCTCTCCGGTGGCTCCAAGTGGAAAGCGAACTTCGTAAGTAAACTGATCAACCTTTCCAACGACAATTCCAGTCTGCTTTTTAAGTTCGCTGAGGACGTCCTTTAGTCCTTTAATCCTCTTAACGTACTTTAGTGATACGTAGTAGCCTGCCGACGTTAAGAGGAAGAACAGGAGTAAAGATAGGAGAAAGTTTCCAGTAAAGTAATAGGTGAGACCGGATACTATAAACCCTAGGCCTACAGGGAAGAGGTAGAGTGTGGGAGAGAACGTTTCAAAGAGAACTATTAAAATCCCTAGTAGGAAGAAGATAATTCCCAGGTTAACTTTCATTTTTCTTCCTTAGAATTTCAGTTAGAGATTCAACGGAAGGGGGAAGTAGGACGATTTTAGAGTTGGGAGAGCTTGATAACTTCTCAAGGGACTTAATGAAACTATCCCCCAGGATTAACTTCCCTGCAGTTTCCCCGTCTCCTACGGCACTCTTTACGCTATTTATTGCGTGTGCCTGTGCCTGACCGATTCTCTCAATCGCTTCTGCCTCCTGCCACTTCGCAAGCTTATAACCTTCAGCTTCTAGAACTTGAGCCCTCTTTTTACCTTCTGCCTCTGTAATCATAGCTTTCTTCTTCCTATCTGCCTCAATGAGCATGCTCATTGCTTGAACTATGTTTGCAGGAGGTTCAATCTCCTTGACTTCAACCCTGTTGATAAGAATTCCCCAGCTTGAGGCGGCTCCCTGAAGGACCTCCTTAATTTTTGCGTTTATCTTCTCCCTTGAGGAGAGGATTTCGTCAAGCTCCATTCCTCCGATTATGTCCCTTAGGTTGGTCTGGATTGTCTGAATTATGGCGTATTCAAGGTTCTCAATGTTATAAACAGCGTCTTCAGGCTTTATAACTGTAAAGTAGCACACTGCGTCAATTTTAACTACGACGTTGTCCTTTGTAATCACTTCCTGTTTTGGAATGTCAAGGACTTGCTCCTTAAGGCTCACCTTTGCCCTTATTGTGTCTATGAGGGGAATTATAAGGTGGAGGCCTGCGTGGAGTGTTCTGTGGTACTTCCCTAACCTCTCAACTATCCAGGCCTGCTTCTGGGGAACGATTTTGACCGACTGAAGTATGAGTATTACTGCAACTATAAAGAGAATTAAGGTAAAGGGGAAGAAGCTTTCCATGGGGCCTCCAGATTTAATTTCCTCCAATTATAGTTAAAATTGGGCTTGCAAACTTTAAAAGGAGGAAGTTATGAGGCCGAGGAGAGCTCTGATCTCAGTTTCCGATAAAAGGGGAGTTGTTGAGTTTGCTAAGGCTTTGAGCGATATGGGGGTTGAAATTGTTTCAACCGGTGGAACTGCAAAGCTTTTAAGGGAAAGTGGAATTCCGGTTAAGGAGATTTCAGAGCTAACGGGATTCCCAGAGATTATGGAAGGGAGAGTAAAGACTCTGCATCCAAAGGTTCACGGAGGAATCCTTGCAGATAGGAGTAAGGATGAGCACATTAAGGCCATGGAGGAGCTCCAGATTGAACCGATAGATATGGTTGTTGTTAACCTCTATCCCTTTAAGGAGACTGTTAAAAGGGGAGCTGATTTAGATGAGATTATAGAGAACATAGATATCGGTGGCCCTACAATGGTGAGGGCTGCTGCAAAGAACTTTAAGCACGTTGCCATAGTTACAGATCCTGCCGACTACGATAAGGTAGTTAAGGAGCTAAAGGAGAAGGGAGAGATATCCCTCAAAACGAGGTTTTACCTTGCAAGGAAGGCCTTTAACCTTACTGCCCACTACGACGCTTTAATCTCAGAGTTCCTCTACTCAATTGATGAGACTGGAAAGAAGGTGGAGTGTAGGGAGCTCCCCAACCCGTTAACTATAACTTTTGAGAAGGTTCAAGACCTAAGGTACGGTGAAAACCCCCATCAGAGGGGAGCTTTCTACAGGGAAGTTTTCGTTGATGAGCCCTGCGTTTCTCTATCTGAGAAGGTTCACGGGGAGAAGGAGCTCTCCTTTAACAACATCTACGACCTTGATGGAGCTCTCAACCTCGTCCTTGAGTTTGACCCTGAAAGTGAGGGCGTTGCATGTGCAATCATAAAGCACGCTAACCCCTGTGGCGTAGCCCTTGGGAGTACTCCTCAGGAGGCCTACGAGAAGGCCTTAAAGGTTGATCCACTTTCAGCCTTTGGAGGAATTATTGCCTTTAACTCAAAAGTTACAAAGGAGGCGGCCGAGCTTATTATCCAGAGGTTCTTTGAGTGTATTATTGCTCCTGAATATGAAGAGGAGGCCCTTGAGGTTTTAAAAACTAAAAAGAACTTAAGAGTTTTAACTACAAAAGGTTTAAAGGGACTAGAAAGGAGGGGAGAGACTTCACCCTTTGACTATAGGAGGGTAGTTGGAGGGTTGCTCGTTCAGGATAGAGACCTTATAACGGTTCTCCCTGAGAAGTTAAAGGTCGTTACAGATAGGGAGCCTACACAGAAGGAGTGGGAAGACCTCCTCTTTGCCTTTAAAGTGGTTAAGTGGGTTAAATCAAACTCTGTAGTTTACGCCAAGGATAAGGTTGCAGTTGGTATTGGTGTAGGGCAAACTTCAAGGGTTGATTCAGCCCGTTGTGCAATTGAAAAGGCCCAGATGGTTGGAGTAGACCTATCAGGTGCAGTTATGGCCTCTGAAGCCTTCTTCCCCTTTAGGGACAGTGTTGATGAAGCTGCAAAGGTTGGAATTACTGCGATAATTCAGCCTGGAGGCTCAATAAGGGATAAGGAAGTTATTGAGGCAGCTAACGAGCACAACATGGCTATGGTGTTTACGGGGGTAAGACACTTTAGACATTAAGTTTAAAGGGGCGCTTTTGCGCCCCTTTAGTTGTTCTTTACCGGTACTTCAATTTCAATTTTACCGTCTACGTCACTTTCTGGAATGTGAATGTTGACACCTTCAACGTCAACGAAGGGAAATTCCTTTAAGGCATTAAGGATTGCTTCCTTTACTGCATCTATTGCGTTTGGTGGTAGACCTGCCCTATCGTACTTTAAGATTAGCTGTAGTCTCTTCTTTGCTACTTCCTTTGCTGGAGGTTTTCCGAAAGCTCCCCTTATTTTATCCATAAATCCCATCTTTAATCACTCCCGAAAAGTTTTTTTAACTTGTCTAGGAAACCTTCCTGGACCTTCAGTTCCATAAACGGGACTTCTTTTCCTAAGAGCCTTTCTGCTACATTTCTGAGGGCCCTACCTGCTATTGATTCTGGAAAGAGGACTGCAGGTTCTCCCCTGTTTATGTAGGCCACCATGTTCTTATCCTCTGGGACTACTCCCAGCAGGTCAAGGCTTAAGATTTGAGTAACGTCATCAACGTCAAGCATGTCTCCCCTTGCCACCTTTGCAGGGTCTATCTTGTTTATAACGAGTTTTGGTTCTGGTTTCTGCATTGCCTCACAGAGTCCTACAACTCTGTCTGCGTCCCTGATGGAAGCCATTTCGGGGTTTGCAATTACGATAATCGTATCTGCAGGAGCAACGGCGGTTTTAAATCCCTCCTCAATTCCCGCAGGTGAATCAATGAAGATAAAGTCAAATTTGTCCCTAAGCTCTTCAACAATCCTTATTAAGTCTTCAGGCTTTACTGCGCTTTTATCCTTAGTCTGGGCAGCCGGTAGTAGGTATAGGTTCTTTGTCCTTTTATCCTTTACGAGAGCTTTTTCTGCAGGGACTACTCCTTCAACAACGTGGACTAAATCGTAGACTATTCTATTTTCTAACCCTAAAACAAGGTCAAGGTTCCTTAGTCCTATATCAGCGTCAATTGCTGCAACTTTATACCCCTTCATTGCAAGGGCAGTTGCAACGTTTGCAGTTACTGTACTCTTTCCTACTCCACCCTTTCCTGAAGTTATACAGATTACTTTATCCGCCATTAAATTCCCCTTTTAAGATGTTCTATTTTAATTTTGCCATTTTTTACTCTTGCCTTGAAATTTATAAACTTCTCATTCCTTTCAAATTCTACCTCTTTCCCGCAGAGTTCAAGTCTTGGTGCTTGGAAGAAGAGAGCTCTGACCTCCCCTTCGCTTTTTCCTATTCCGGCTCTAACAAAACCCCTTAGGTTTCCCAGAACGTAAACGTCCCCTCCTGCTTCCACTTCAGCCCCTGGGTTAACGTCTCCCATTATTATTAAATCTCCCGTTGAAGTTTCTTTGTCGCCCGAACGTAGAGTTTTCTTAACCAACTTAACTTCTTCTGTAGATGAGCGCTCTCTTTTCTTCTCAAGTTCTAAGGTTGAGATGTCGCAAGGAATTCCCATAGCTACGCAGAGCTCCCTGTTTTCCTTTAAGTTGGTTTTAAACCCACAGAAAGTAATTTTCTCCTCAGTTGAGATAAAGTTTAACAGCTCTTCAAGTTCTTCCCTATTTAAAAGGTAATCTTCTACAGAGATTAGGAACCTTGCTCCCTTTAAGAGCTGTTTCTTCTCCGATATAAACCTCTTTATTCCCTCTACGCTGAAGTTTTCCCTGTTTGTTAGGAGCTCTATCCCTATTACGTTCGTTCCCCTCAGTTTAAAGTCCATAGGCTAAAATTCCCCTTGAAAAAATTCTTTTAAATTCTACACCAGGAGAGGAGATTTGAAGTTCCTATCGTCAAAGGATAGAGGAAAGATAAAGGTCTTTGGAGCCCCTTACGATTCAACAACTTGCTTTAGGCCGGGTGCCCGCTTTGGTGCCGATGGAATTAGGCTTTTTTCAGAAAACCTTGAGGACTTTAGTCCTGAACTTGAAAAGAGCCTTGAAGACTTAGATTTTACAGACGTTGGAAATTTGGAGCTCCCTGCAAGCCCTGAGAAGATGGTTGAGGAGATTTACTCCTTTGTTAAGGAGGTTGAAATTCCTGTAATGCTTGGTGGAGAACACTCTGTTACTTTTCCGGTAGTTAAGGCTTTAAGCGAGAGGTTTTCCAGGCTTACGGTAGTTCAGTTTGACGCCCACGCAGATTTAAGGGAGGAGTACTCAGGGACTCCCTACTCCCACGCCTGCGTTATGAGGAGGATTTTAGAACTCCCAAACACCCAATTAGTTCAAGTTGGAATAAGGAGTGGAACTAGGGAAGAGTTTGAGCTTATAAAGTCATCAGATAGAATAACCTACGTTAAAGACATTTTAGAACTTCCGAGTGTTCTATCAGAAGTTGAAACTCCGATTTACTTTACAGTTGATATAGACTTCTTTGATCCCTCCTACGCCCCGGGAACTGGAACTCCAGAGCACTGTGGAGCTTCACCTGTTGACTTCTTTAAAGCAGTCTATAAATTACCCGCCGCCAGCGTTGTCGGTTTTGACGTTGTTGAGGTCTCTCCTCCTTACGACCCCAGCGGTATAACTCAGGCCCTTGGGGCTAAGATAGTAAGAGAGCTTTTACTTAAATTCTGGGGGTGAATATGCTCTGGTTTACCGAGTACTACAAAGGCGAAGGAATGGAGCTTCAAGGTACTGGTCTTAGTATGAAAGTTAAGAGTTCTAAGTATTTAAAGACCCCTTATCAGGAACTTCTCCTCCTTGAAACTGAGGACTGGGGAAAAGTTTTGGTCTTAGATGGTGCAGTTCAAACTACCGAGAGGGACGAGTTTATCTACCATGAGATGATTTCCCACCCAGCCCTATTTACGTTTCCCCGCCAAGTTGAGAAGGTTTTAGTTATTGGAGGGGGAGACGGCGGAACTGTTAGGGAGGTTTTAAAGCACCAGCCCAAAGAAGTTGTTATGGTTGAGATAGATAGGGAAGTTGTTGAAATTTGTAAGAAAGAATTCCCTTCAATCTCAAAGGGTTTGGGAGATGAGAGAGTTAAACTAACTTTTGGGGACGGAAGGGAGTTTGTCAAAGATAAGGAGGCCGAATTTGACCTTATAATAGTTGACTGTTCAGACCCTGTTGGGCCATCAGTTGTCCTTTACCAGGAAGACTTTTACAGGGACTGCTTTAAAGCCCTCAAAGAGGACGGAATTTTTGTAACCCAGTCTGAGTCTCCGTTTGCTCAAAACAGAGTTCACAGACAAGTTGTAAGGGAACTTGAGAAGGTATTTCCAATTGTTCGCCCTTACCTTGCTTTCATTCCAACTTATCCAAGCGGAATGTGGAGCTTTACAATAGGGTCTAAAAAACTTGATCCCCTTGGAGTTGCTCCCTCAGCCCTCGGTAAACTGTACAGAGAGCTTGTTGAGAGGGAGGGAGCTCTCAAGTACTACAACCCTGAAGTCCACTATGGAGCTTTTGCAATACCAAACTTCGTTTATAGGGAGGAGTAAAAATGGAGATACTTGAAAGGATTGCCCAGGAGGCGGAGAAGAGCACACAGGTTCCTGCCTACAGTAGGAGCGTTGAGAAGGTTCTCTCTGCTGTGATGTCAAGCTCAAACTTCTGGAAGATCGTTGACCTCTCTGATGAGCCTCTTCCACTTGTTGCTGAGATCTTAAAGCTGTTAAACAAGCATGACCTTGTTGCTTTTGAAGGAGATCAAATTCTATTAACTGAGGCTGGAGCAGAGCTGGTTAAGAAGTTAGGTATCCAGCCCTTCGTCTCCCACAGGTGTCCAACCTGCGGTGGAAGGGGAGTTGTTATTGATGAGAGCTTAAAGCCCGCCTTTGAGAAATTCTTAAAGATTCAGGAAAACAGGCCCCCTGCAATTCACCAGTACGACCAAGGTTACGTTACCCCTGAGAACACATTTGCAAGGGTTGCCCTCGCAGACGACAGGGGGGACTTAAGGGGTAAGAGAGTTTGTGTCCTTGGAGATGACGACCTTATGAGCATTGCCCTTGCTTTAACGGGCCTTCCGGCTAAGGTTACAATCCTTGAGATTGACGAAAGGCTCGTGAACTTCATTAAGGAAGTTTCAGACGAGTACAACCTTAACATTGATGCAAGGGTTCACGACCTAAGGCAGCCCCTTCCTGAAGACGTTGTTGGTGCTTACGATACTTTCTTTACAGACCCACCAGAAACGGTTGAGGCAATTAAGGCCTTTGTCGGTAGAGGAGTTGCTACGCTGAAAGGTCCAAGGTGTGCCGGTTACTTTGGCGTAACCAGGAGGGAATCTTCACTTGATAAGTGGAGAAGGATTCAGATAGAGCTCCTTAACATGGGATTGGTTATTACAGACCTCCTCCACAACTTCAACGAGTACGTAAACTGGGACTACTACCAGGAGATGAGGGGCTGGCAGTTAACTCCTGTAAAGGTTCCTCCAAAGGAGATTTGGTACAAGTCAACTCAGTTTAGGGTTGAGACTGTCCGCGGATTTAAGGGCTTTAACGACCCAATAGTTGGAGATATCTACAACGACGCCGAGAGCTCTACAACTTAGACCTTCGCCCCCTTTTTGGGGGCTTATTTAGATGTTCTTTATGGATTGACCTAAAGAGTTTAATAACGAAAGGTCCTACTAAGTTTTGAACTACACTGTAGAAAACTGCCGGAAGGGCTGAGAGAGCTCCCCACTGGGAAACTGCCAAAACTGTTGCAAGGCCTGAGTTCTGCATTGCAGTTTCAATTGATATGGTTACCCTCTCCTTGGGTTCAAGTCCAAAAAATCTGGGTATTAAATAACCTAGCCAAAATCCAAAGAGAAGGTGAAGTAGTGAAGATAAAAAGAGTAAGACGAAGGCTTTAAGGGGGAGTGAGAGGATTTTGGAGCTCCCCGCTGCAACGACAAATCCTACTATTAAAACTACCGTTATTGTTGAATATGCTGGAAGGTAGGGTTTAACTCTTTCAACCTTTTGGGGAATTAGTGAGTTAAGGCCGATCCCAATTAAAACAGGAATTAGGGTTATCAGGACCATATCTAAAAAGAGCTTTAAGGCGTTAACAGAGACCAGTTTCCCTACCAGTACCTTTGTCAAAATCGGTGTAAGTAGAGGGGAGATTAGGGTATTAACTCCAGAAAGGGCAATTGAGAGGGGAACGTTTGCCCCAGTTAGGAAGTTGTAGACGTTTGATACAACCCCAGTTGGGCAACTTCCAGTTAAAACTTGTCCGGCAACTAACTCAGGGTTTATTTCCTTTAGAAATAGGTAACTGATTGTAAAGCCAACAATTGGCATTACAGAGTACTGGGAAATAAGGCCGACTGTAAGTAATTTGGGCTTTTTAAATATTGAAATGAGCTCCTTTCCCTTTAAAGTTAACCCCATTGCCAAAATAACGCTTGAGAGCATAGGCTTAATTAACGGTTTTAAAGGGATAAATAGGTAGGGAAACTTAAGGGCTAAAGGGACGACTGCAATAACCCAGAGCCATAGAAAATCGGAAACCTTTTTCATACTCATAGCCAGTTACAACTTATAATAAAAGGCCCTGACGGGCCTTAAAGTTTACTGGGCGTAGCTGTGGAGGCCTGGAATGATCAGGTTAACTCCGTAGTAGGTAAAGATAACACTTAAGAAACCTATTATGGTAAAGTAGGCAAGGGGTTTTCCCCTTAAACCCTTAATGTACCTAGCGTGGAGGTAAGCTGCGTAGACTAACCAGGTGATTAAAGACCAAGTCTCCTTCGGGTCCCATGACCAGTAGCCACCCCAGGCATACTTGGCCCAAACTGCTCCAAGGATAATTCCTATTGTTAGGAAGACAAAACCTACTGCAACAGATTGGTACATAATCTGTTCCATAGCTTCAACAGAAGGGAATAGGTTTACAATTCCCGTTTTCTTTACTAGATAGAGGAACCCGCAGAAGAGGAGTGCCACGACTGCTGATATACCTAAGTAGAGGATGAAGTTTTCCCTGTAAGCTGAGTAGATGATAAAGAAGAAGATGAACCACGTTGTAACGAATATTACCACCCAATCTTTAACAGTCGTGTCGTCCCTCTTTGCAAAGTAAGCATAGGCTATTCCTGCACTAACTGCAGCAGCAGCGTAACCTATGAACGTTGTAACAACGTGAAAGAGGAGCCAATTACTCTGAAGGGCTGGAACGAGCGGTTGGGCTTCGGAGCTAAACCCGAGTATTTGGGTTGAGAGCTCCCCTATCAGTGCAAGGGGTATTACAAACATTCCGAAGGCTTTGTTCCTGTACTTCCACTCAAACAGGAGGTAGATTAGAACGGCCGTCCAACCAAAGAGCATTAAGGATTCGTACATGTTTGTAAATGGAGCGTACTTATAAAAGGCCGTCCAGTCGGAGACCATGTTGACTTTAGCCTTTTCAAGTCCTCTTACGATGAAACCTGCTCCCTGAACAATTACTCCAAGCCAAGCAAAAGTTGTTGCAAGCTTTGAAGCCCAGGAGCTCTTACTGAAGGTGTAGATCGTGTAGAAGAGGAACGCTAAGAAATAGGCAACCATTCCTCCGTTAAAGAGCTCAACAGATGTAATCATTGCTCTTCCTCCTTAGGGGTATTGTTGCAGTATGAAGACTTTAAGACCCCTAAGACTTCCTCCAGCTCCTGAGCCAATCCTTCAGAACCTTTGCTTGAAAGGCCTCCTATTACTAAGCGAACCTTGTCCTCTCCCCTCTTCTCAATCCTTGCCCATACTCTCCTGTGGGGAATGAAGAAGGCAACGACTAGGCCGATTATCATTATTGTACTCCCTAACCAGACAACCCAAGTTCCTGGGTCTTTGGCCACCTGAAGGCCTGTGTAAAAGACCGGTTTAAAGTCAACCATTGAAATTGCCTTGTTAGTTCCGGGAACCTGATAGAAGATAAAGGGTTTTATTACTCCTTCTCTAACTTTTCCATCTTTTATGAACTCAATTCCGATGCTCATAGTTTTACCGTCAAGGCTAACTATCCTCAGGTAAGTTTTAGGAGCAAGTTTGATTGGTTGTCCGAAGGCTACCCCTACTATCCTTTCTCCGTTTTCATCCTTTATTTTTAGAACTGCCTCTCCCTGTCCGTAGCTTGCCTGGTAGAAGTAAATCCCTTTGTACTTGAGAGGGTCATTGACTCTTATTGTCTTCCTTAGAACCTCTTTTCCGTTCTCAATAACTGAAAGGTCCGAAATGTAGGCTTTTGGCATTCCTGAGGGGTAAAAGTCAATCGTAAACTTGTTGCACCTAACGTAAAAGGGGAGTTCCACTATCTTTGGGCCTGAAAAGAAGCTTACTAGGTTGCTCATTGTTCCTTCTGCTAAGTTCATATAACCTCTAAACCCAAAAACAGCGGTAAGGAGGCCTCCTATTAAAACTACTAAAACTCCAAGGTGAACTATGTAGACTCCAAAGCGGGCAAATACGTTCTTATCTGCAAAAACGTGGACTTCCTCTTCGTCCTCCTTTGAGACCTCAACCTTGTACCTTTTGTTCTTTAAGGCCTCTACCAGTTTCTCTTTTACCTCACTTATTCTCCCTTTTAATGTTATGGAAGATGAAATCCTTAAAGTCTTTTCCTGCCCCGCTGGGAAGGTCTTTCGGGGCTCCATAGCCACTTTCCATATTTTTGGAAGCCTCTTTATTGAGCAGACAATTAGGTTTATACCTAGTAGGGTTAAGAGGGATATGTACCACCAAGAATGATAAACGTCGGTGAACCCTAGAAATTTGAGGATTTTGTACGTAGTCGGACCGTACTCCATTAAGTACTTTTCAGGGTCCTGTTGCTGTTCAATTATCGTTCCAACTATTGATGTTACCGCTAAGGTTAGAAGGAGGAAGATTGCAAGCTTGACTGAACTAAAGAAGTCGTAAAGTCTCTTAAACATTTGCAGCTCCCTGCTGTCTGTGTTTTCGCACTCTTTCGGCTATTTAATCAAAGAGGTTTTGAAAAGTCAAGTATTTCAAACTCTAGGCCTTCTGTTAGTAGGGGTGAAAAGGGTTCAGGATAAATATCTTTGCATTTTAGAAAAGTAAAAATTGCTTTTTTTCCGTAATCCTCAATTCCAAGAACTCTTGCTCCTCCGATTGTTATTAAGGGGAGGAGTTCTTTGATGCTTACCTTCCCACTATAAGAGTAGTAGAGGACCTTTATCTCTTCAACTACAGAGAGGGAAGTGTTTGTGCTTAGTCCGTCGGTTCCTACTGCCAACTTCTCATAGCCTAGGAGTTCCTTAAGAGGAGGTTTCCCAACTTTCAAGTGAGAATTGCTCCTGGGACATAGGACTATTCCTGCTCCCACCTCTGTTAGTTTTTTTAACTCTCTCTCTCTAAGGTTTGTACAGTGGACTGCAATTAGGTAGCTGTTTAGGGCACCTGCCCTTTCAAGGTAGTCGGTTAAACTTTCAAAGCAAGGAGAAGGGTACTTCTTCCTCCCTATCAATGGGTAAATTTCCTTTTCAAACCTGTTTTCCCTGCACGAAATTAGTTTCCTTTCCTCTTCTGTTTCTCCAAGGTGGATTTGAAAGGGTTTATCCCTTTTGATGTTCTCCTTTGCTATTGACTTTAAAGCTTCAAAGGAAACAGAGTAGGGAGAGTGAGCAGAAACGGGGAACTTGAAGTTCTCCGGTTTAAATTCCCTGCCTATAAACTCCCTAAATGGAACTATTTTAAGGTCCGTATCAACTTCTGGTGAAACTCCAAAGGATGATATATCTCCTAAGTAGTAAACGCCTGCCTTCCTTGAAAGTTCTATTCCCTTTGCTACTGCCCTTTTAATCTCCTCTACTGAGAATGAGGCTCTCTTCCCTATTATGAAGATGAGCCACTGGAAGAAGTCTTCAAAGCTCTCTGGGGAGAAGGTAATGTTTGAGAGCTCCAAATGGGTATGGGCGTTGACAAAGGGAGGGTATAGGATCCCTCTTAGGTTTATCTCTCTATTGAAGTTCCCCTCAGGTTTTCTCTTTAAAAACTCCTTTACTTCTCCCCTTTCAATTACTGCCCATCCACCTTTGATCGGTTTGAGGGACGGTGTAACTATCCAATCTGCACCTAATAATATTCTCAACCCTCCTCCTTCACAGTAAATCCTTTAACGAAGGAAATTGCCTCTTCCTTTGTCCTTATCTTCCCAACTGCCTGAAGTTCCAGCATCTTCTCCTTTATCTTACCTATCCACTTGTTTGGTCTTTCAAAACCTTTAATTTCCATAATTTCCTCTCCTGATAGGAGAGGTTTAAGGTCTTTGAGCCTTTCTTTGTAAAATGAAACTAGATAGAGAATGAAGTTAAGGTACTCATTTACGTTTTCTGCCATTTCCTCAGATGTTGCCATAAAGTCTGCAACGCTGACCGATAAGGTATGGAATCCGTAACCTCTGCAGTCTTTAAAGAACCTGTATATAGCCCTGTCCGTTAACTTCTTCTTCCTAAAGAGGTCAAAAAGGAAGAAAGGTCTTAGGTGATTTCTAATTACGTAGTAGGCTATCTTTCCCCACTCCTTTCCGAAACCGAGCCTGATTAGAGCGTTCCTTCCTATGGGAGCTCCAACCTTATCGTGACCGTAGAAAGTTAGCCTTCCGTTCCTCTCCTTTGCAGTTAGAGGTTTCCCTACGTCGTGGTACAGGGCAACCAGCTTTAAGGCCTCTTTGTCCCTTAAAACTTCCTTAGAGAACTCCTTTAGGTAAGTTGGAGCTTCAGGTAGTGCAAAGTTCTCCATAAACTCAACCGTTCTAAGGGTATGTTCAAGCAGGTCAAACTGGTGTAATCCTCCAGGGGGAATTCTCTCAATTCCTTTAAGCTCTTTAAAGACTGGAAAGAAGGCTTTAAGCTGAACCATTTCCCTTAGGGCGGGAGCAAACTTATCTGCTTTGAGGAGTTTGAGGAGCTCCTCCTTTACTCTCTCTTCCGGTATCTCCTCTAGCTTAGGAGAAAATTGAGGTGCAAGCTCTAAGAACTCCTCTGAGTACTCAAAGTCAAGGATGTTCTTAAACCTGATTCCCCTTAAAACCCTTAAGGGGTCATCTTCAAGGGAAGTTTTACTTACAGGCCTTACTACTCCTCTTATTAGGTCTTCGTAACCTCCCGTTGGGTCTATTAGAACCACATCATCGTTAAAGGGCAAGGTTAACTCTGTTAGGTTAACTGCTAGGGCGTTTATAGTGAAGTCCCTTTTCTTTAGATCCTCTTCAATTGTCTTTCCTTCCATCGTTGAAAAGTCAAACCTACTGTTTCCGAAGACGAAAGAGAAAACCTCTTTAGTCTTCTTTATCCTAAACCCCTTCTTCTTGAATACTTCCTCAAGGCACTTTAGCTCTTTTTCCTCTACTTTCTTAACCACAAAGTCAACGTCTATGTAATCCTTCTTCACCCTTAAGAGCCTATCCCTGATGAACCCTCCTACAAGGTAAACTTCGCTCTCAAAACACTGGGCTACCCTTTCAACTCTTGGGTGGTAGAAGGTAAGCTTGTGAACCCTCTTTTCCATAATATTCTCCCTAAGAACAGAAATTGGAGGAGACCTTGGAACCTATTATAAAGGCTGAAAACCTTGTTAAGGTTTATAAAACTGAAAGCGAGGAGGTTCTTGCCCTTAAAGGAGTTAGCCTCTCTCTTGAGGAGGGAGAGTTTTCCCTTTTGATGGGGGCTTCAGGTTCAGGTAAATCAACTCTTCTGCACCTATTGGGAGGGCTTGATAAACCTACTTCTGGAAGAGTCCTCTATAGGGGAAAGGATATTTCGTCATTTAGTTCAAAGGAACTTGCCCTCTTTAGGAACAGGAAAATCGGTTTTGTCTTTCAGTTTCACTACCTAATAAACGAGCTTACTTTAATTGAGAACGTTATGGCTCCAGCTTTAATAGGGGGAGTTCCTTTTAGTGAGTCGAGGAAGAGGGCTGAAGAGCTGTTGAAAAGGGTAGGACTGGGGCATAGATTATCTCACAAACCGTTTGAAGTTTCAGGAGGAGAGAAGCAACGGGCTGCAGTTGCACGGGCTTTAGTTAACTTCCCTGAAGTTGTCCTTGCAGATGAACCTACCGGAAACCTTGACTCCCAGAATACCCACTCGGTTATCTCCCTCATGAAGGAACTCAACCAGGAGCTGGGGACCACTTTCTTGATAGCCACCCACAACAGGGAGTTGGAAACTTACGCTCAGCGCATATACTTTATTAGGGATGGTGTAATAGAAAGCACTTAAACCAAATTAGAGGTGTTTGTATGTTTGAAAGGTTTACAAGTAAAGCAAGACAAATAGTTATTAAGGCAAAAGAACAAGCTGTAAGCTTAAGGTGTGAGAAGCTCGGGACCGAGCACATTTTACTTGCCCTTTTGAGAGAGGATGAAATTACAAACCAGATACTTGCTAAGTATAACATTTCCAAGACCAGAATTCAGGACATAATTGTCAATCAGGTTCAGCCTGTTCCCTACGAGGTTGACATAAACACAATTACTTTCTCAACTGAGGCCAGAAGGGTTCTAGAGCATGCTGTTGAAGAGTCAAAAATTCTCGGCCACGCTTACGTTGGGCCGGAGCACCTCTTTATAGCCCTTGCTAAGGAAAAGCTTGGCCTTGCCGGAAGGATTTTAAGGAGCTACGGACTTGACCACTACACTCTAAGGCGTGAAGTTTCAAACCTACTTAAGGGAATAAGCAAGGAGAGAAAAAGTACAAAACGTTCTTCAACGCCTAACCTTGATAAGTTTGGAAGGGATTTAACCGCCCTTGCTAGAGAGGGTAAACTGGACCCTGTAATTGGCCGTGAGAAGGAGATTGAGAGGGTTACCCATATCCTAGCAAGGAGGAGGAAGAACAACCCTGTTCTCATTGGAGAACCGGGCGTAGGTAAAACTGCAATAGTTGAAGGGCTTGCAATAAGAATCGCCAACGGTGAAGTCCCTGAAAAGCTGAAGAATAAGAGAATTGTTTCCCTTGATATGGCCTCCCTCATAGCCGGTACCAAGTATAGGGGTCAGTTTGAGGAGAGGTTAAAGGCCATAGTTAAAGAGCTTGAAAGTAGTAATGACGTGATCCTCTTCATTGATGAGATTCACACTCTTGTAGGTGCGGGAGCTGCTGAAGGTAGTATGGACGCTTCAAACATCCTTAAGCCTTCCCTTTCAAGGGGAGAAATTCAGGTTATAGGGGCTACCACTATAGATGAGTACAGGAAGTACATTGAGAAGGACGGTGCCTTAGAGAGGAGGTTCCAGCCTGTAATGGTTGAAGAGCCTTCAGTTGAGGACACGATTGAAATTCTAAAAGGGCTTAAGAAGAAATTTGAAGAGTTTCATAACGTTAAGATTACCGATGGTGCTATTGAAAGGGCAGTTAAGCTCTCCGTTCGTTACATAAACGATAGGAAGCTTCCCGATAAGGCAATAGACATAATTGACGAGGCCGGAGCTAAAGCCCAACTCCAGGCTACAAAGAAGGACGATAGGGTTAAGGAGCTTGAGAAGAGAATTGAAGAAGTTAGGGCTATGAAGGAAGAGGCCCTTGCTATGGCTGAGTATGAAAGGGCCCACGAGTACAAGCAGACTGAACTTCGCCTCATGACGGAGCTTGAGGAGGTTAAGAGAGAACTCTCCATGAAGGCAAAGGAAGAGAAGATAGTTATAGATGAGGAGAAGGTTGAAGAGATTGTTGCCCTCTGGACCGGAATTCCTGTTCAACAGCTCCACGAGAAAGAAGCTGAAAAGTTAAAGAAACTTGAACAGGAGCTCCACAAGAGAGTCGTCGGTCAGGAGGAGGCAGTTGAGGCAGTTTCTAGGGCAATTAAGCGTTCTAGACTAGGAATTAGAGCTGGAGCTAACAGGCCTATAGGTTCATTTCTCTTCCTTGGGCCGACCGGCGTTGGTAAAACCGAGCTTGCTAAGGCACTTGCAGAGTACCTCTTTGGAGATGAGAGAGCTCTGATTAGAATAGACATGTCTGAGTACATGGAGAAACATACAGTTTCGAGACTAATCGGAGCTCCTCCAGGATACGTAGGCTACGAGGAAGGAGGACAGCTAACAGAAGCAGTTAGGAGGAAACCTTACTCAGTTATCCTTCTTGACGAGATTGAAAAGGCCCACCCGGACGTTTTAAACATCCTCCTGCAGATAATGGAGGACGGAAGGTTAACAGACGGACTTGGTAGGACCGTTTCCTTCACAAATACAATCCTCATTATGACGAGCAACCTTGGTGCTAAACACCTCATCTCTAGCCAGAAAGGACTTGGATTTGAGGTTGATGACGGTAAAGAGGAGGAGCGTTCTTTTGAGAGGATGAAATCCTTCGTAATGGAAGAAGTTAAAAGGTTCTTTAAGCCGGAGTTTATAAACAGGCTTGATGGGATAATTGTCTTCCGTCCTCTTACGAGGGAAGACGTTAAGGAGATCGTACGTAAGCAGGTTGATAGGTTGAACGAAGAGCTCAAGGAGAGAGGGCTCAAAGTTTATGTTACAAACAGGTTCGTTGAGTACGTTGTTGATAAGGAGTTTAGGAAAGAGTACGGAGCAAGGACTATTAGGAGAGCTCTCCAGAGCTTGATTGAAGACAGACTAACAGACGAAATCCTTATGGGAAGGTTTACAGAAGGAGGAGAGGTCGTCTTTGACATTACTCCTAAGGGAAGGGTTTCTGTTAGAGAGAAGAAGAAGAGGAAAAGGAAGGAGAAAGAGACAACTGGAGTGTAGATGCGAAGGTTCAAGATAGATAAAGTTAGAAATGGCGAGGCCTACCTGAGAGGGCAGGAGGCCCGCCATGCCCTTAAGGTTTTAAGGTTAAAGAAAGGTGATGAGATAATTGTCTTTGATGGAGAGGGTAAGGAGTATTTGGCAGTAATCTCTGCAGCCTCTCCTACCTCCGTTAAACTGAAAATCCTTGAGGAGACAAACGTAAACAGGGATAGCCCTTTAGACTCAACCCTCTACATGGGTATAACAAACAAAGTGCAGAAACTTGAGCTTGCGATTCAGAAAACGACAGAACTTGGAGTTAAGAGAATCGTTCCGGTAATTTGCCGTCGCTCTTCAACTGCTCAGCTTATAAAGAACTGGGAAGGGAAGTTGAGGAGGTGGAGGGAAATTGCCGTTAACGCTTCAAAGCAGTGTGGTAGAACAGTTATACCTGAGATATCAAAGCCGATGAAGATTGAGGAGATTGAGGATAGTTCGGATCTCTCCTTTGTCCTATGGGAGAAAGGAGGAAAGTCCTTTAAAGACTACCAGAGCTACTCTGCTTCTTCGGTTTCTTTCCTTGTCGGTCCCGAAGGAGGGCTTGAGAAGGAAGAGATAGAGTTCTTAAAAGAAAGGGGGTTTAAACCTATTTATCTAGGTAAGAGAATTTTGAGGGCAGAGACTGCTGCAATTGCCGGAATGACCTTAATTCAGTACATATGGGGAGACCTTGGGTAGTATGGAGGTTTTATTAGAAAGAGTTATAAACGAAAGAGTGTTAAAGGCGGTTCACGGGGATATTACCGAAGAAGGAACAGAGGCAATAGTTAACGCCGCTAACTCCCTCTTAAAACACGGTGGCGGTGTTGCTGGAGCAATTGTTAAGAAAGGGGGGAAAGTTATTCAGGAAGAGAGCGATAGGATAGTTAGTGAGAGGGGACCAATTCCCGTAGGAGGAGCAGTCTATACGACTGGTGGGAACTTAAAGGCAAAGTACGTAATTCACGCAGTAGGTCCAATCTGGGGCGAAGGGGATGAGGAAAGGAAGTTAAGGAGTGCAGTTCGCTCTGCTCTGAAACTTGCCGACGAGCTCGGTCTAAACTCTATTGCCCTCCCTGCAATCAGCACCGGAATCTTCGGCTATCCGAAAAGGGAGGGAGTAAGAGTAATAGTTGAGGAAGTTATCAGATACTTAGAGGAAAAGCCAAGCACCTCACTGAAGGAAATTCACTTTACCGCAATAGATGGGGAAACTGCAGAGCTTTTTAGAGGAACTTTGCTCAGTTACTAACCTTTTATGTAAATTGTCGGAATTTCTGGAGAGTACTCCTCGTCTATGTAGCTCAGTTGTTCCCTTATTATCTTTCTCAGCCTTTTGGCCGGCTCCAGGCAATACTTTTCAAGCTCGTATTTTGACGGCGGGTTGGTGAGGGTATTTGGAAAGAGGATTTTAAGAAGCGCGGAGGCAAGCTTGATAATAGCTTTCTTATCTCTCGTATCAACTTTTCCAGAAGTTTCTATCCTATCTTCTAAGAAAAGGGTGAACTCTCCCTTTTTTCTGAGCTGGTGAAGAATGTCGGTAAAGTATTCAACATTAAGAGTATAACCTCTAACCTTCATTCCTTCATGCATTCTTGGAAGCTTCCATCCTTTAATGAAACCGTGAATTCTGTCTATAAGGGCAGGCTCCTGAAATACGCTTGGGAGCTCCCTAAAGTATAGGGAGCTAATCGGCTTGTTTTTTGAATTTAACGGGATGTTTCCAAGCAAAATAAAGCCAGCGTTTGCCACACCGCGGTAGTTCCCTACAGTAAAGGTCCCGTTTTCAAGGTAACTTTTGAGAGCTCCCTTAATTTCCTCTTCATCGCTAAAGCGTATCGTCTGTATCTCGTCAATAGCTATAAAGTCGTAACGCTCAACTAACCCGGGAGTATTTTTTGACATATCGTAAAAAAGTTTGGCCCTTGAGATAAATCCACCGCTTATAAGCCACCCGTATTTAGAGAGATTTCCGAAAACGTAGGATTTTCCGGTTCCTTTTGGAGCAAGCTCAATAAGGTTGGCATTAGGTTCAACAAACACTATGAGCCTGAGCAAGAAGTGAAGCTTTTGGTTAAAATCTTCAAAACCGGCCGGATTATATTCCATAGAGCGGATTAACAGGTTAACCCACTCCTCTAAAGAGAACTCGTTTCTTGCTTCAACGAAAAAGTCAAGGTCAACCTTGTAGGGCTTAAAAGGTTTAAAGTCTATGAGCTTTATGTAGCCTCTCCTTTCTTCCTTTTCATAGGCAAGCTCCAGAACGCCCCAAAGCTCCCCTCCGGCAAGCTCTGGATGCATTTTTACTAGATACCCTGGAACAAGAGTGTCTGAGAACTTTATTTTCAGGTCAGGGATTGCAAACCTTATCTCGCCGCTCTTTACGTCCGGTTGAATAATTACTCTTGAAAGAATTTTCCTGCTCCTGCCGGGATTGCTTATAAGATAACCCTTTAACTTCTCTCCGTTGGTTGGAATGTAGGTTTCTAAAAAGCGGGAAATTCCCGCTTCGTCAATTTCGTCGGTTTCTGGATCTAAGAACTTCTTAAGCAACCAGTCCTTTATAAAGGACGGCAGCGAAAAGCCAGAAAAGATAGATCTGACCTTATCATCTTTGTAGACATACTCGTCGTAGAAAATCTCCTTTATCTTTTTATCCAAGGTATCCATTAAAGGAGTTCCTCCTCTTGTATTCCTCCAGTAACTTCAACTTCAAAAATTTTGAGGTTATTTCCTGCTTTAACCTCAAGAGGCCAACGCCCCGCCTGAACCTTAAGAGGAATTTTTACTACTGCTTTCTGAGGAGTTTTCTCTATAATCATTAACTCTTTCCCAGCTAAGCTAACCTTTACCTCCTCAACTTTCCTGTCAAAGTATATCTCTAAGGTTCCGCCCCGTCTAACCTTGGTGGACTTTAGCGTTATTCCAATAGCTGTTGTCTCCCCGCTTCTTGTAAAGTAGATAACAGGAATTAAAACTTCTTCAGGAGTTGCTCCGCCGTGGGCTTCCCTTGTGGGCTTTCTTCCTAAAGAGTTGTGAAGTTTTGCCACAGTAAACCTCTTACCATTCCTCTCCCACTCTATCCCAAAGGGAGTATCTATCTGGTCAAGACAGTAGCGGCCGTCGTGCTCTGGAGACTGGCAGGCGTTCAGCCCTTCTGTAAGACGGGAGAAATTTGTCGTTCCGTGGTCTGAAAAAAGGCAAAAGTCTCCTCTTTCAGAGATAAAGATTTTCTCTAACATTCTCCTTACCGTTCTCAGCTGCTCAACAAAGGAAGCAGGATATCGGTAAGGTTTGCTGTGAATTAAACTGTCAAAGTCGTTGAGCTTATCTATTCCGTTAAAGGTGTTAAATTCCGTTATTGACGGTAGCTCAGCCTTTGAAATGAGAATTTTCTCAGGAACAAAGCCAAACTCCTTGGCTACAGAAACTATAAAGCCTACCCACTCAACCCCTACACCATCTAACAGGTAGCTTCGCTTGGAACTTAACTCATTTCTATCAACAGGTGGAAAGCTATAATACCAATTGGTGAAAGAGGCCTTGTCGCTGTTTAGAGTAGAAACTTTCTCCTTAATCTCCTCTGAGAGCAAATTCTTAAGTTTGCTTAACCTGTAAGAATTAAAGTAATCGTGCACCCACTCCTGCCCGTAAATTTCGCCGCTCCACGAGCTAAGGTAGTAGGAAATCTCCCTTGACTTCTCTTTTAGCTTCTTTAAAGAGATTTTCCCATTAGAAAAGGCCTTTAGTAGTGCTTCCAGCTCACACTTCAAAGTTCCGGTATTTAACTCAACGTCTTTAATTTCCTCTTTTAAAGCCCTACAGGTAACTTCCTCCCAGTTGGGATTGCTGGAAAGGGCTTCTAAAACCTCTCTCTTTTCCTTTAGAAAGGAGCTCCTGTAGAGTTTTTTGATAGTTTCCTCAAAGCTGTCTGAAATAATCTCTTTAAACTTGGGAAATTTTACCTTAAGGTAATTGCTGAATTTCCATCCTTCATATCCAGAAGCAGTTATTAATCGGCAGACTCCTTCCTTAAAAGAGGAAACTTCCCTATCCACAATTTCCTGCCAGCTCTTAGCTCCTTTATCTAAGATTTCTTTTAAGAGCTCCCTTAAGAAAGCCTCGTTCTCGCCTTCAGAAAGAGCTTCAAAACCTAAAAATGCAGAGATTAACTGGCTAAGGCTGTTAACCTTTACAACCTCAACTGCACTATCAGGACTTGGGTTTTCAGCTAAACTTGACAGCTTTTTCAGGTCTATCAGCCACTTATCTCCTTCCTTCTTCCAGAGCTGGACGAAACTTTTAAGTTCTGAAATTCTCTGTAGCTTCTCTGGCAACGGCTCTGGAACGCTATTAATAAAGAGCCGTATTGGATTTAACGAATTGGCCCTAACTGTATATAAAGGAGAAAACTCCTTGTTCTTTACCCTGTGGTCGTCCCTTAAGAGAGAGGCTATCCTCTCGCTCATTCCTGCAATTGGAATTATCAGCTTAGAATTAACCCTTAACCCTTCTATTGAAAAAAGTTTACCGAAAAACCTCTTTAGTTCCTCGTTTGAAAAAAACCTGATGATGGAGTCAAGACCAAAGAGAACGGCGTTCTTGCGGGAGCTTATCTGTTTTATTATCTTTTCTAAATCCCCTGCACTTAGCCACCTTTTTCCGGAGTTTACGAAATCCTCCAAGAAAAAGATTTGGTAACTCTCTTTTCCAGAGAGAAGCTGATAGAAGTCCCGCAGAGAGGGATAGTCAGGGAGAAGAACCACCCTCCAGTTAAAGCGACGGGAGCTCCCGTACTCCCTTTCACCCTCAAGCTTTTCTAAGAGCTCTGATAGACTTTTAACCTCTACCATCTTCCAAACCTGACAGTAAGTTCACTTCTTACTTCAGGGTATTTATCTGCAAGCTCTTTAATAAGAGCTATTAGTTGCTCTTTTGAAAGGCTTTCTAAAAATTCACTAAGGTCACTCTCGGTTTGCGGCGGAACTCCTGCAACTTCAGGTTCAGTCTCTATATGGCTCTGGCTAAAGTTATCTGCTACCCGTTCCTCAACTTCGTTAGCAGCAATTAAGGACCTATATACCTCTTTTACCTTTTCTAAAACGTGTTCCTTGCTCCAGAAGTTTGTCTCGTTAGTTAGCGCCCTTGGGAGCTCCTTAATAATCTTCCCTATTATTACCTCATCGTCTCCTACCTGGTTGGCTATAAGGGTTCTTATACCCCTTTCAAACCCCTCGTTTTCAGATAACAAACGCTTGAGGTCTATTTTTTGAGAAGCAATCAACTCTAAAAGGCGCTCCCTCTCTTGGGTAGTAAGGTCGCTGTCGTGCTTTATTAGGAAGTTACTCAGCTCTTTAACTGCTTCCTTTAACTCGCCGTCAGATATAACGTACTCCAAAACCCACAAGGGCCACTTCTTGTCCTCTTTAATTCTTCTGCGGGCTTCAATTCTGATGGCGTTAAGGTCGTTTAGGCTCTCCAGCTTTTTACCGTCAATTAAACTTCCGGCAAAGAGGTCCTTCAGCTCAGAGATAAGCTTCCTTTCAATCTCGTCTCCGAGGCGTAGTAGTATCTCTCTGTTTCTTTCTTTTAAAAATCCTTCAATAAACTTGAAAAGGTCTTCCGTGTTACTCTTGCCAAGCCCAACGGTAAAGAGCTCGTCTTTCAGCATTCTGAAGACCGTTCCTACAAGGGTTCCGTAAATCTTCTTGTCGTATACTCCAAAGGGCGGCTCTTTAAGCTGATAAAGGTCCTTGGGGCTTACTCTATCTTTGGTGCGAAAGATAGAGACCACCTTATCGTAAAGGGCTACAAGCGGGTGTTCTTTCTTTGCACCTTCTTTTAGCCTGAAGTCTTCAGTAATCAAATACCTGCCTTCTTCATCTCTAAGAGCGTCTAAAAGCTGTTTTTCAACGCCTCTACTACTTGTTTCAAAATCGTAAAGGTCTCTTGCGTTAAGAATTTTCCTCAAATATCCCGGGCCAGCTCCACCGCTCCAAAGGGTTTTAAACTTGACCATCGGCAGGTTTTCAGCTCCTTTGCTGAAAACGAGCTTTGAAGCCTTTTGGAGCTCCGGAGATACCCTTGAAAACGGAAGCTTTTGCTTATCCTCCCTAAAGTAGAAGTAAAATTCCGAATTACTTATGGCCTTCCCTATGTCTTTTAAAATGTTTCCGGCCTGTCTTTCAAAGTATTGGGCGTCTGTAACCCGGCCAAATCTTCTGGCCACTTCCTCCTTTGCTTTATATTCTGTAAACCTCTCAAGCTCGCTACTGAAGAAGTTGTCAACTACCAGGAAGACGACGTTCGGGAAAAGCTTTGCAAGCTCTGCATATTCTCTCTTGAGCTCTAAGACTTCAGCCTCGGTTGTCGGTATTCCCAAAACAACCTGAAGCTTATAGGGAGCTTTCTCTGTTTTAAGGGTCAAGTAGCTCTTTAGAGCCTTATCCCTCGTATCTATTAAAAATTCAACGTCTCTCCAGACTTCAGAGCTTAAAGACGACTCAAGCTCGCAAGCAGACTCTGTGCCATCAAAGGCTGTAGCTGCGTTTTTGCACCTACCTCCCTTGAGCTGGGCTATTTTGGCCTCTACCTCTTTCCTTGGCAAGTCTCTTTCGTCAATTACGAAGGAGCCTTCGGTGTCTTTTCTTACTATCCCACTTTCGTCAATCCAGTTTAAGATTGCTCCCACTTTTCCTTCAAGAGGCGTTCCAGAAAAAGCGTATTCAAGGTTAGCTTCTGTGGGCCTTAGAAATTCAATAGGAGCGTCTATATCTTTCATAAGCAGATTAAGTATTAAAAGTGCCTTGAATATCTTAAGGTAATCTTCTCCCTGCTCCCTTACCTTTGACTCAAACTGCCTGTAAACGGTGCTGACGCTTCTGGCGGCCGCCCAAGCCTGGCCGTCCTCAATGGCTTTCTGGAAAAAGTCCCACAGATAGTCGACGGTTAAAAAGGGCTCTTTTAAAACCTCTTTCTCAAGGAAAGATTGGAAAGCGCCTTTTTCCGGGTCGTAGAGGAAGTCAAGTATTCCTCTGTTTGCAGAGAGGAACTGGTTTACCGTGTAAGTTATTAGAAAGGCAGTAAATGGGTGGAACGGGTAGAGCTCCCTCAGCTCAGTCTTTCTGGTATTGAGGTAGTCTGCTATTTTCCTCTCAAGCTCCCTTATTCCGTCAGAGCTCCAGAACTCTATAACGACTTTCTCCCATAGCTGCCGGTTCTTTTGAAGAACGTGCTTTAGAATTTCAAAGGTAGTAAGCTCCTCCATCTTGTAGTGGTGGGACTCAAAGCGGCTCTTAATCTTTTCCAGCGTTTCTTTGTCAAGCCTCTTTGTGTAATATTCCTCAGTCCTGTGGGTCACTATCAAAAGGTAGAGGTCTGGGTTTTCTGCTAAGATGTTCTGAATTCTCGTTGCGTGCTCCTCGTATCTTTGAAGAAGCCCGGTAAACTCGTCCCAGATGATGAATATTCCAGATATTCCGTGCTTTTTAAGCTCCTCTAAGGCGTTTTTTACCCACTCTTTAAAGTTGGGCAGGTAAACAAAGCCTTCTTTTTCGCTTAAAACCGTTGATACTTCGTCTATGGCGTCGTCGTCCAGCCTCTTTAGTCCCTCTATTAAGTCCCTGAGGGTAGCGTAGTTGGAAATCTCTCCAAACTTTTCCTGAAACCACTTTTCGTCCTTGGTACTTAAATACTCAATCCACTTATCTATCTCTGTTTCGGCAGTCAGGTTAATTCCAAACCTCTTTTTTGCTTCCCTCCTTATTATCTCTTTTAGAGCAAACTCCATGTATTCCAGTTTGGGTATATTCTCTTCGCCCTTTAAGGCCACCGTTAAGAAACGCTTTCTCTGCCTGAAACCAAGCACTCTGTTTTTTAGGCTTTCTTTTTCAAAAATTTCCAAGTAATCCCTAATTTTTGTCAGGTCGTCGCTTAAGAGGTGCTTTATGACTCCACAGGCGTGGCTCTTTCCGGTTCCGTAGCCTCCCTGAAGCCAGAGAGCTCTCCTCTTTTTTACCCCTTCAAAGATGTCAAGGAGTTTTGAGAGAAGTTGATAGAAATTCTCGTGAGGTATAAAGCTTTTCCAGAACTTGTTGTCCAGCTCTTCGTCGTTTATTACGTAAACTGGAACGTATCCTTCTCTGGTAGTAACTACCTCTTTGTGCTTTAATCCGGGTGGAATAGCTGAAACAGCCATTAAATCTCCTCCCACAAACTTACTCTTTTAGCCAGTATTAGGGCTGAGGTATAGGCAGGTTCTGGAAGACCAAAGAGCTCCCCCATTACCTCAGCCCCTTTTTCAGGGTCTAACTTAAGTCTTTTAAGGGTATAGGCGATAAGCTCTGGTTTAATCTGTTTTAGCCCTTTTTTCTCTACTAGCTCTTTACCCTTTAGCTTCCCTGCCCACTCTAAGGGGGCGTTTTTAAAGGTGTTTAAAAGGGCGTTAACGGCGTTGCTTGCCGTTCTTAGTTTAATACCGGCTTCCTTAGAGAGTTTCTCTTTCAGCTCCTTTTTATAGCTCTGGCTTCCCCACTCAATAGCCTTTGCATACCAGTTAAAGAGCTCTGAGTTTTGAGTGAGGTTCAGCCAGATAACCTGCCACGCCAGCTCCCGGTCCTGAAAGTAAAGGCGGGAAAGGAGTTTAAAGAGGTTTGTGGGCTTTCCGCTTTTATCAAGGAGCTCTGCATCCTTTAAATACCTTTTAAGGGCAGTTAGCTGGCAAGGACCAAGGATTAAATTGCTCTCAAGCCACGCAGGGCCTTCACTCAGAAACCTCTCCAGCCAATACTCTCTTAAACCGAAACTTCTGTATTTATCCCAGCTCATTAACTACTCTTTTTAAAACGTCAACAGGCTTTATCTCCTCATGGAGATGAACATTGTCAAGGTCTGCAACTAGTTCAAGGTCTATCAGCTTAGCGTCTCTCAGGCCCCTCAATGTCTTTTCAAGCTCGCTTCTGGGCGTTCCGAACCACAGGTAGGGCCCGCCACTAATCTCTGGAGAGTAAAGGTCTGTAACCGTTATTGAGCCAAAGCTCTCCCTCTCTGCGAGTTTGTAAAGAGCGTAGGCAACGGCGTAGCGATTAGGCTTAACAATCCCTTCCTTTAAAAAGAGGTTCTTTTCAACTTCCTTTCCAAACCAGCTTCCCAAAGGGCTTTCTCTAAATGTTCTCGTTAAAGAGTCTATGGCGTTTTTTGCCGTTCTCTCTTTAAGGTCGTAGTCAAGGGAGAGCTTTTCTATGAGCTCTTTCTTTTTGAAGGTTTCTCCCCAAGGAACGGTTTTAACGAACCAGCTAAAGAGCTCAGAGTTGCTCGCCAGGTTTACCCAGATTACTTGCCAAACAAGCTCAGGGAAAAAACTAATAAGTTTAGCCAGCACTTCGTAAAGCAAAGTAGGCTTCTTCTTATTATCTATTAACTCCAAGTCTTTAAGATAATTAATAAAAGCTTTTTGCTGGTCTGGACCTAAACTGTTGTTGTGTAGCCAAGCTGCATCTCTTAAAAAGCTTTCAAGCCACTCTTTGTTAAGGCCGAAAGTATAATATTTATTAATCCCCTTACTCTTACCCTTTGCCATTTTCTTTCTTCCTTTGCCTCCTCCCAGATAAATGTTCAGTGATTTAGCTGAGTAACATCCAGTATCTATAAAGTCTATACACTTGCCGCAAAAGGTGCAAGAGGCTTCGTCCACCCTGACCTCAGGGTAAGTTTTAACCGCTGAGTGAGGGCACTCAACCTCACAACCAGTGCAATGGACGCAGAAAGCACTTTTATTTATCACTCCCTTTATGCGCCTTAAAAGCTTTGGCTCTACCGGAGCCTCAGGCATAAAAACCGTAAGTCTGCTACCCTCTTTACTTATCTTAAGCTTAAAGCTCCTGCTCCCTAAAACTATTTCCCCTTCACTCTCGCTTAGCTTTTTTACCGGCCCTAAAACCTTGACCCACTCCCAGAAATCCTCCTTTCCGTTTACCACTACGGCCTTGAAAGAGCCTTTTCTCTCAATAAACTCCACCTTTACTTCAGAGTTAAGGCCAAGCCCCCCGGAGCGTTCCTTCCACCTGCCAGAAAAAAAGTATTCTTTCTGCCTTTCTCTATCCTCTATTCCAAGACCCTTAGCGTATTTCAGAATAACCTCTTTAAAGGGCTCTATCTCCTTGCCGAACCTGTTGTAGACTATAAACTCGCTCCACGGGCTTGAAAAGGGACAGACGCTACAGCCAACTCTTCTTAAACCAAGCCTGTAGAGGGAGTTTAAAGGAAGCCAGTGGTAAAGAATGTACCCATAAACCTCTGCTGAATTCCAGTCAAAAATTGGTCTGACGTTTACCTCTTTAAAAGTTTTCTGTTTTGGAGCACTCCTACCTGATTTTTCTCTACCCTTACTTTCGTCGGCCCTCGTTCCCTCGTAGGTAAGGATTTGTTTAATGCCCCTGCCAAAAGTTTCCTCAAGAAACCTTACCTGAGGGGCCACCTTATAGACGCTACAGCACCACCTCAGCATTCTGCTGGGCGGGCCGAACCTCTCCCACAGCCGGCTTGCCTCAATAGGGCTTGAAACGCGATAAAGCCTAAATGCAGGATACTTTTCTCTATAAAAGCTCTCGGTCTCCCTTACAGCGTCGTAGGTAGGCGGGAGCTCCATTCTCGTATCGGTAAAAACGGTTATAAACCTGTCTGCAGGCACTACTTGGAAAACAAGGTCTAAAACTACCTGTGAGTCCTTTCCTCCGCTGTAGGAAACAATAACCGGCCCTTTTTCTCTGAACTTCTTATACTCGCTATTAATGAACTCCTTTGCTTCTTCTTGAATTTTTAGCAGGTGCTCCTCGTTAAACTTTCTGAAACTTTCCATGTCCACGGGAGAGAGTTCCTTCATTTTCTCATCAACAAACAGAAACTCCGGCTTCCCGCCTGCCCCAGAGGGCTTTTTAACCTTAGCAATTATCCGTCCGTCGTGAAGATAGAGGAGATAACCCTTCCTGTCTACCGCCCAGCATATTGGCTCTTTACACAGGGGAAAGTCAAAGTATTTATCAAACTCAAGGAGCTGGAGCTCCTCATAAAATACGGGAAATACAAGCTCATCCTTAATGCTTTCCCGCGACAGGTCAAGAACATTCCCTTTATGAAAGTTTAAGCTAACTTCCATCATACTTTTCACCTGTTTGAGTAAAAATGAGATTTATAAAGTAACTAAACTTAGTGGGCCTTTCAAGTAACAGAATTTTTTCTTAAATACTCTATAACTCTTTTATAGCCCTTTGGGAGCTCCACCTCAAACTCCATCCTCTTCCCTGTCCTTGGGTGGTCAAAGGCGAGGTAGTAGGCGCACAGGGCGTGCATTCCCATCTCATCAATCAGTTCTCTCAATTTCTCATTTTCTATTCTGCTCGGCTTATAGCCGTAGGTTCTATCACCGAGTAGCGGATGGCCCAAGTTTGACATGTGGACCCTTATCTGGTGAGTCCTTCCAGTTTCCAATTTACACTTTATTTCTGAAACGTTATGCTTTGGGAACTTCTCAATAACCCAGTAGTTTGTTATGGCCTCCTTAGGGCTTGTAGTGTTTGGGGAGAACTTCTTCCTGTCAAACTTATCCCTTCCTATTGGAAGAACTATTCTGTTGTAGTCTTTCTTCGGGATTCCGTAGATTAGAGCTCTGTAAAATCTACCAACTGTTCTGTTCTTAAACTGCTCAATCAAAGACTGCTGGGCAAGGTCGTTCTTTGCAACTACTAAAAGGCCTGCAGTATCCTTGTCTATTCTGTGGACTATTCCAGGCCGCAGTGCCCCTCCGATTCCTCCCAAGTCCTTACAGTGGTAGAGGAGGGCATTAACCAAAGTTCCGGAGTAGTGGCCGGGTGCCGGGTGAACTACCATTCCTGCAGGTTTATTTATGACAATAACGTCCCTATCTTCGTAAACTACGTCTAAGGGAATGTTCTCCGGCTTAACCTCTATAGGCTCAGGTTCAGGGATTTCAAACTCTACAACCTGTCCTTCCTTTACTTTCTGGGATGGTTTTTTAACTACCTTTCCGTCAACTTTAACAAGTCCCTCTTCAATTATCCCCTTTGCCTGAGAGCGGGAGAGCTCGCTTACCTCGCTTATGAACTGGTCAAGCCTCTTCTTTGAGTGTTCTTTTTCAACGACTACTTTTTCCATTCTACTCCCTTTAAGCTCTCCTTTAGCCTTGCAAGGAGCATTAAGGCTTCAAGGGGAGTTGTTGTTGAGACTTCAATTTTCTCAATTTCACTTATAACCCTTTCAACTTCCGGGGGAAGGACTTCAACCTTTTCTACCCTATACTCAACCTCTGGCTCGGCCGCTGAAAAGAGGGGAAGTTCACTATCGTCCCTCTTGCCCTCAAGCTCAGCCAGAATCTCCCTTGCCCTTTCAATTACCTCTTTAGGAAGTCCTGCGATCTCCGCAACGTGAACTCCGTATGATTTTTCAGATGCTCCAGGAAGTATCCTGTGGGTAAATACTACGTGGCCGTCAACTTCCTGAACTTCAGCGTGGTAGTTCTTAACTCCCTTCACCTTACCTTCAAGCTCCGTTAATTCGTGGTAGTGGGTAGCAAAGAGAGTCTTTGCTCCGATTCTACTGCTTATGTACTCAACGACTGCCCTTGCTATGCTCATTCCGTCGTAGGTGCTCGTTCCCCTTCCAATTTCATCAAGGATTATTAAACTCTTTGGAGTTGCGTTCTTTAGTATGTTTGCAGTCTCTACCATCTCCATCATGAAGGTTGAAAGGCCTCTGCTCAGGTTATCTGCTGCACCGACCCTTGAGAAAATCCTGTCTGCAACGGAAATTTTTGCCCTCTTTGCAGGAATAAATGAGCCAATTTGAGCCATGAGGGTTAGTAGGGCTGTCTGGCGGAGGTAAACAGACTTACCTCCCATGTTTGGGCCGGTAATTATCAAAATGAAATCTTTGGGAGTTAGCTCTGTATCGTTTGGAATAAACTCTTCGTCCAGTATCTTCTCTAGGACCGGATGCTTACCCTCCTCTATTACTGTTTCGTATCCATCATGAACTTGAGGCCTTACGTAACCCCTTTCAACGGCAACTTTTGCAAGGGACTGAAGGACATCAAGGAGAGCTATCTTCTCAGCGGTCCTTGAAATTCTCGTAGCGTGGTTTGAGATAAAGTTCCTCAGCTGACAGAAGAGCTGGTACTCAATCTTATCAATTCTTTCCTTTGCAGAAAGGACTTTCTCCTCAAACTCTTTAAGTTCCGGAGTTATAAACCTTTCTGCGTTTACAAGGGTCTGCTTCCTTATGTAGTCCTTAGGAACGAGGTGAAGGTTTGGCTTTGAAACCTCTATGTAGTAGCCAAAGACGTTGTTATACCCCACTTTAAGACTTGATATTCCCGTCCTCTTCCTCTCCCTTTCCTCTATCTCTTTTATTATCTTTTCTGCTTCGTTCTTTACCTTTCTGAGCTGGTCAAGTTCAGGGTGAACTCCTTCCTTTACAAGTCCTCCCTCTTTAGGGGAAAAGGGCGGGTTTTCAACGAGCACCCTTTCAATTTCACAGTAAACGTCCTCAAGGGTATCAAGCTCCCTTGAAAGTTGGGCCAAGAGGGGGGAAGAGAAGTTCTTTAAAAGTTCTTTGATCTTTGGAAGGTTCCTAAGTGAGTTCCTTAAGGAGGCTATCTCCTTCGGGTTTGCCATTCCTGAAGTTATTTTCGTTAATAGCCTCTCAATATCGTATACTTTTGATAGGGTTTCCCTTATCTCGTCTGCTATTAAGAAGCTCTCCTTTAGCTCTTCAACTGCAGATAGCCTCTTCTCTATTTCACCTACCTTCTTTAGTGGGTGGAGGAGCCAAAATTTGAGCAACCTCCTACCCATTCCTGTTTTTGTTCTATTTAAAACGTTAAAGAGGGTTGCCCCTGCTAACTTCTCGTTTATTGGCTCTAAGAGTTCTAAGTTCCTCTGGGTTTGAGGGTCAACGTAGGCGTAGTCCCAACCTCTGTATTCCTTTGGTTCTTTCAGTTTTGGAACGAACTCCTTTTGTGTCTCCTTTACAAACTCCCTTAGGGCCTCAAGAGCTCCCTCCTTAAAGAGCTCCTCCCTCTTTTCTATTACGGCTTCAGGTATCAGAGTTTTTATTTTCCTCTCGTTTAAGTTTTCAGGTATTAGGATTTCCTTTGGTTTAAACTTGGAAATTAGGCTTTTAACCTCTTCCCAGTTTGCCGTTGTGTAGAAGAGGTCTCCCGAAGAGATTTCAGCCCAGGCTACCTCAAACTCCTTTCCCTTCTGGGCTATGGCCATTAAGAATCTATCTTCACTTTCATCTTCAAAGTAAGTCCCCGGGGTTATTACCCTTACAACTCCTCTCTCAACTACTTTCTTTCCCGGCTTTGGTTCTTCAAGCTGTTCGCATATTGCAACTTTGTACCCCTTCCTAACCAGCTTTGGAAGGTAACTCTCAAGGGCATGGTGGGGGATTCCGCACATTGGAGCTCTCTCCCCTCCCTTTCCAAAGGAGCGGGAGGTTAGGGCAATCTCAAGCTCCCTTGAGGCTATCTCTGCGTCCTCAAAGAACATCTCATAGAAGTCTCCCATTCTGAACATTAAGATTGCGTCCTTATACTTCTCTTTAAACTCAAGGTACTGTTTAAGGGCGGGGGTTATCTTCTTTGACAACCTCTCCTCCTAAATCAATTTCCTCAGCTACCAAGTACTCTTCACTTAGCCACTTGTGAAGGTCTGCAAGTTTACACTCTTCACTACAGAAAGGTCTAAAAGGGTTTCCTTCCCAAAGGGTTTCCCTTCCACAGTTGGGGCATTTAACTCTCTTTTCCATAGCCTCTCCCTGTTTCATTTCCCATAAAATTAGGAAATTTTTGTTTAAAAGGGGGACTATATTATAGAAGTGGGTAATTTACAGCTCAGGAGGTAGAAGATGAAAGTTGCCGTTCCACTGGAAGATAGCTCCGGTCTTGATTCTCCAGTATGTGAGCACTTTGGGAGAGCTCCCTACTTTGCTCTGATTACCGTTAAAGATGGAGAAGTTGAAGTTGATATATTTGAGAACCCTATAGTTGAGCACAGTGCAGGGGCAATACCCCAGATGCTTGCAGAACAGGGAGTAAATAGAGTTATAGCTACGAGGATGGGAGAAAAGGCGAGGGCTTTCTTTAACCAGCTTGGTATAGACGTAACAACCGGAGTTACAGGAACTCTCAGGGATGTTGTAGAAATGTTAAAAGGAGAGTAAAAAAAAAGTAAGCGTTTTTAAGTTTTCCTGTTTTAGGCTTTGGTAGGGTCTTTTTAAATTTGTGTTTTGGTTTGCTAACTTAATTTTAATACCCTTATTCCTTAGGGGGCATGTATGATAATTAGCGTATCCGGCGGTAAAGGTGGAACGGGTAAGTCAACTGTATCTACCAACTTGGCTATTTTGCTTAAGGAGTTTACCCTTGTTGACTTAGACGTTGAGGCTCCTAACGACCATATCCTTTTAAACGTAAACCTTTCAGAAGGTATTCCTGTAAAGCTCTTTAAGCCGAAGTTCAATCACGAATACTGTACAGGTTGCGGTAAGTGTGCGGAGGTCTGCAACGATAACGCAATAGTTCTGAATAGAGAGGGAAAGCCGATACTTTTAGAGGACCTGTGTGCAGGGTGTACGGCATGTAAACTGATATGTCCTGAAAGAGGAGCTATAGAGGATGACTTCAAAGTTGTAGGGCATATATACGAGAACAAAACTCCTTACGGTTTTAAGCTGATAACCGGGGAGCTCTTAGAGGGTGAAGAGAGGACCTATAAAGTCCTCCTTGAAACTAAAAAGAGAGCTCTCAAGGAAGGGGGAAACCTAATCTTTGATACTGCAGCCGGTGCAGGTAACTCAATATTTAAGGCTTTAGAGGGTTCTGATATTGTCGTTGCCGTTACAGAGCCTACCCCCTTTGGAGCTAGGGATTTAGAGAAAATCCTCTATACAACCTCTTACCTTAGGTTGAAGACGGTGATTGTTATAAACAAAAGCGGTGTAGGTGATGAGGAAGAGATCCTTTCCCTTTCGGAGAGGTACGGGTGTCCTATAGTAGGGAGGATTCCTTACAGTGAGGAAATTATTAAGTGTTACTTCTCAAAGACGCCGATTGTGAATACAGACCTTCCTGAGGCGAAAGTTTTCTACGAGATTAAAGAGAGGATTCTGGAGGAAGTAAAATGCAGTTGACCGTTGCAAGTGGAAAGGGAGGTGTGGGTAAGTCCTCAATTACTGCATCTTTGGCCTATTTACTCTCTAAAAGTAGGAAAATCGTAGCCCTTGATGCAGATGCAGATACGCCTAACCTTGAAATACTCTTAAACGTAGAAAACTGGAAGGAGAAGAGGCCTTTTGAAGGGGAGAGGGTTGCTGTAATAGACCCTAAAAAGTGTACAGGCTGCGGTATCTGTGCCCTTCACTGCCCTTACGAGTGTATATACCCTGAATCTGGATATTACAGAGTTAATGAAATACTTTGTGAAGGCTGTAACGTCTGCTCCATAGTCTGCCCTCACGAAGACGTTATCTCCTTTAAACCTACAGTTCCCGGGTACGTGAAGTGGGGAATAACTTCTTACGGTTTTCCCCTTGTAACGGCTGAGCTACTTCCCGGTAGGCCAAACTCTGGAAAGTTGGTCTTTGAGGCAAAGAAGAGGGCAAAACAGTTTGAAAGGGATTTGCTCCTCATAGATGCGGCGGCTGGCATAGGCTGTTCTGTAATAGCAAGCCTTAACGGAAGCGATTACGTACTGGTTGTCGTTGAACCTACAGAAGTTTCCCTGTTTGACGCAGAAAGGCTGTTAAAGATAGTTAATCACTTTGGTTTAAAAGCTGTTGCAGTTATTAATAAGTTTGACGTTAATAGGGATTTTTCAGAGAGATTAGAGAGCCACTTTGAAGAGAAAGGTATAAAGGTAGTAGGGAAAATCCCTTACGATAGGTCTGTTGTTGAAGCCCTAATAAGGGGAAAACCGGTTGTTGAGGAATATCCCGGTTCTCCCTTTTCAAAGGCACTGGAAAGAGTAGTTCAGAGTTTAGAGGAGCTCCTTTAGGCTTTTAAGCCCTTCCCTTACCTCAACTGTTATTCCTGCCTGCTCCAGTGCAGATTTTGCGTTGGGACCGGCAGGCTTTTTGAGTATAACCTTATCAACTCCAAGGTTTATTGCGAACTGAGAAGCTTTTACGCCTGCTCCGCCTGTGGCTGATGCTCCAGGGTTCTCGTAGAACTCAACGTTGCCGTTTTCAATAACTGCAAAGTAGGGAGCTCTTCCAAACTCGTCTGAAACTTCGGCGTTTCTGTCCTTACTTGAAACTGGAACTAGTATCCTCATTTTCACCTCCTATTGACACCTCTGTGGTTGAGTCCTATATTTTCTACCAGCCATTTAGCGGGAGTGGCGGAATCGGCAGACGCGCCGTCTTGAGGGGGCGGTGCCCTTACGGGCGTGCGGGTTCAAATCCCGCCTCCCGCACCACTTAAATTTCCTCTCCCTTAACCATCCTCTTTAACTTCTCAGCTTGCTCTTTAGTTCCAATAATAATCAGTTTGTCCCCTTCCAAAACCATTGTTGTAGATGTCGGGTTCAGTATAAATGAGCCGTCCTCCCTCCTTATTCCGATAACTATAACTCCAGTTTTCTTTGGGATATCAAGTTCCTTCAGTAATTTGCCGTGGAATGGTGAACCTTTAGGGACCTCAACCTCTTCCAGTCTAAGGTCTATCTCTCCGTGGTGGGTAACGATATCAAGGAAGGAAACCACACTCGGTCTAATTGCAAGGGATGCCATCCTCAAACCGCCTATAACGTTTGGGAGTATTACCTCTGTAGCTCCGGCCCTCTTAAGCTTTATTACGTTTTCCTCTCTATTTGCCCTTGTTACTATTCTAAGTCTTGGGTTGAGGTTCTTTGCCGAAAGGGTTATGAATAGGTTGTCTGCATCGTCTGCGGTTGCGACAATCATGTTTGCTGCAGACTTTACCCCAGCTTTTATTAAAGTTTCATCCTGAGTTGCATCTCCGTGGATGTAGATCAAGTTGGGGTATTTCTCCTTTGCCTCCTCTATTCTCTCCTCGTTCTTTTCAATTACTACAAATGGAATTTTCTCTCGGGAGAGCTCTTTAACTGCTGCCTGTCCCGTCCTTCCAAGTCCGCAGACGATTGTATGGTTTTTAAGCTTAGCTACCATCTTTTCCATCCTCTTCGTTGTAAATATTTTCCTCAGTTCTCCTTCAAAGATCATTGAAGCTACGGTTGAGGCCCCGTAGGCAAACAGCGCAAAGGCCACGACAATAACTGCCATAGTGAATATCTTTCCGGGGACGGAAAGGGGGTGGACTTCTCCGTAGCCTACAGTTGAAATTGTTATTACTGTATGCCAGAGGCAGTCAAGCCAGCTCCAACCTTCAATTAGCTTTATTCCAGTGGTTGAAATCAGGACTAAAAGTAAGAGAGTTGATAGAATAGTTAAGGCCTTTTTTACTGTTGTACTGTAAGTTACCATTTTTTCCTCTTTGTCATTTAATTTTTACAGGAGCTTAAAGTGAAATTCAAGTTCTTTTTCGTTGGGAAAATTCCGAGTAAGGCGAACTATAAAAAAATATCCCATAGGAGGATAAACGGTGAGCTTAAACCTTTTATAATGAACAACCCTCAGGTTCTCTCTTCCCAGAGGGAGGCCCTCTACCAGCTTCACCTTCAGAAGCTCAACTACGGCCTTGATAAGTTTCCAATTACAAAGCCGGTGAAAGTTTCTCTAACCTTTTACCTATCCGGTAGGGTACGTCAGAGGGATATTGATAACGCTGAGAAGTTTGTGGGTGATATCCTTGAGAAGGGAGAGATTTTAAAGAGGGACTCCCTTATTTACCAGAAGGAAAGGGTAGAGAAGAGATTGGGTATAAAGGGCTTTGAGGAGATCGTTGAAATAGACATTGAGGTAATTCCCGACGATGTAAGGCTTGAGCTTGAGAGGGGAAAGCCTACATTTCCTCCTGAGTTTTACGAGTTTTTAAAGAAGATGAAGTTGGAGCTCCCAAATGAGAGTTGAGGTAGAAGTTAAGGTTCCTCTGGAGAGTTCTCTTGAGGAGGAGCTCAGGAAGTTAGGGATAGAGGAATTTGAAATCGTTAGAGAGTCAATTGATGCCAGGAAAAAGCCCATTTTTGTGTACAGGGTAGTTGCAGAACTTCCTCCTGAAAGGGCAAGGGAATTAATAGAGAAGGGTATTGGAAGGGAATATAGGGAAGTTGAAGAGCTTTTCATTCCAAAGCTTCCGGTAAAAAGGAGAGTTTTAGTAGTAGGTAGCGGTCCTGCAGGTCTCTTTGCAGCTTTAACCCTTGCAGAGGCCGGCCTTGAAGTTGTAGTTGTTGAGAGGGGGAGGCCCATTCCAGAAAGGGTTAAGGATGTATCCCGCTTTTGGAAGTACAGGCGCCTTAACGAGAACTCAAACGTTCAGTTTGGGGAGGGAGGAGCCGGAACGTTTTCAGACGGAAAGTTAACAACGAGAGTAAAGGATAAGAAGAAGTACTTCGTCTTTAAGACCTTTGTTGAGTGTGGAGCTCCAAGGGAAATCCTTTACAAGAGTAAGCCCCACGTAGGGACCGATAAGCTAAGGGAGGTTATCCCCAACTTAAGGGAGAAACTGAAGAAATTAGGAGTTGAGTTTAGGTTTAATACCCTCTTGAAGGAGCTCCACCTGGAAGGTGGCCGGGTTGTCAGTGCTACTTTAGAAGACCTTGAAACAGGTCTAAGTACGGTGGAAGAGTTTGACTACTACTTCCTTGCTCCCGGTAACAGCGCAAGGGATACCTTTGAAATGCTAAAGAGGGTAGGTATAGCCCTTGAAGCAAAGCCTTTTGCAGTTGGCCTCAGGGTAATTCACAGACAGAAAACGATAAATAGGGTTCAGTACGGCAGGAAGTGGTTTAAACACCCGAAACTTCCTCCCGCAGAGTACGCCTTTACCTACAAGTCCAAAAGGAGGAACGTCTTTACCTTCTGCATGTGCCCTGGAGGTTACGTAATTTGCGCTTCAAGTGAGAAATACTCTGTTGTCTGTAACGGAATGAGTAACTACGGGCGGGACAGCGGTTACGCCAACAGTGCCGTTGTTGTTCAAGTTTTCCCTGAGGACTTTGAAAATGACCCATTTAAAGCTATTGAGTTTCAGCGTTCACTTGAGAGGGCAGCGTTCGTTATGGGAGGTAGTAACTACTCAATGCCCGCCCAGAGGGTAGTTGACTTTATAGAGGGAAAGAGCTCGGCAGAGCTTATTGAAGGCGGGTACATCCCGGAGATAAAGAGTGCGAGGCTTGATAGGCTTTTACCTGAAGAGATTAGAGAGCCCATAAAGGAGGCCTTCCTCTACTGGGCTGAAAAGCGCTCCTTTTTCCTTCCGTCAAATGCCACTTTCGTTGGAGTAGAGACGAGGACCTCTTCACCTGTTAGAATAGTTAGGGATGAAAGTTACAGGAGTATTAGCGCAGAGAACTTATACCCTGTTGGAGAGGGAGCTGGATACGCCGGAGGAATTACCAGCTCAGCGATAGACGGAATAAACGGGGCTTTATCGTTAATTGAGAGCTTACAGGTGAAAAAGGCCCTTTAAAAGGCGGGGAGGTCCCCCGCCTAAAGTTTAGTCATTCTTCCTTCTTTTGAGCCTTAAGAATCCTAAAGGTAGGAGTGCTAGTAGTGAAGATACTACTCCTCCGATTCCACTTGATGGGGAAATAGAACATCCTCCGCTATCTCCCCCGCCACCAGTTTGAGTCTCTCCTTGAGCAGAAGTGGAGGCTTTCTTAGCAATAGCTACTGTAATTTCACTACCTTTTGTGGCAGTTAGTGTAACCTTTATCTTACCGTCATTCTCTACGGTGTAGCTTACGGCGGAAGAAGGGTTGCCAAATACTTCGTAGTCGGTTGCCTTTCCTTCTAAGGGTAGGACTTCAAAAGTCGTTGAGTTACCGTTGTTGAGGTTAAAGGTCATAGCTTGCTTTACTGTATAACCGTTAGGAACGAAGCTCGTATCTATTGAATCTGCTCCTGTTGGCTCAACATCTCCACCACTTGGAGTCCACACTTTTGTTATAACGGCGTTGCCGTCCTCCGGTGGGAAGACTTGAACATCTGCCGGTGAATAATAGGCAAATGTTAACTTCCTGAGGTCCGCTTCTGTAAACTCACCGTTGTAACCCTCTATTGCTGCTTTGGGAACTTCAAATACAGTTACGCCCGGAACTGTATCAATGTGTGGATATTTCTTTATAGCTCTGTTGAACTTTCCTCTTGAAGAGTGGCAGTCCTGACATTGGAGAACGTGTAGTGGGTTGTTTGAAAATTCTGCATCTCCTCCAGATTGCATTGGCTGAGAGCTGACAGGAGCAACGTTATGGCTCATTATGTAGGAGCCGTCAAGGATTCCTAAGTGGTAGACGTACTGAACTTTAACGTCTTTACCGGTTACTTTCTTTATTGCGGCTTCTAAGGCGCTGGCTGCGAACTTGATTTCATCCTCTTCGTCTACAAATGGAGCTTCTGCTTCGTCCTTTCTAATTATCATAGTCTCGCCAGTTTCTGGGTTCTCCAGCATATTTGGAAGGGTTGACTTAACAACCCAACCGCTTTTGGTATTTGAGTTAATCCAGTTAACCGTTCCGTCAGAGTTGAATCTACCGACGATCGGAGCTTCTTTGGGAATTCCGACGCTGTCTGCATCTGGAAATTCAACGGTATCTCCGTACTTACCTACGTAGGCCCAGTATACCATTCCACCCGGAACAACGTATTTGTTATTAAGGGCTTTAGCAGGTTTATAGGGTTTTCCATCCTTAAAGTAAATCAGTCCGAATTCGGCCTCCGGCCTATCTGGATTACTTGTGTTCCAAGTATCTGGAGAAACTTTAAATACCATATGTAGGAACCTATTGGGGACTCCTCTTCCGTCACTCAACCTCCAGTAGAGCTCCGCAATAGAGTTTGCCGGTTTGATTTTTAGAACGGGAGTTTCTCCTTTTGCCGGGACGTGGGGGAACCATACGTAATCTGGGTAGAAAGGAACCGTTGCATCGTGTTCTTCATCAAAGTTCCAGAATAGGTGTCCTTTTCCCTCTTCAGTTGTTCTTATTAGCGTCTGAATTACTCCGTTGAACTTCTGTGGTATGTGACAGGTTGTACAGTGTATATACTTTAGGTGAACCTCTGCTATGTTTTCCGGGAATGCTCCCTTGTGAATCTCTTTATAGTCGGTGTGGCACATTATGCACGTTGTTGTTCCCGATAGGTCGGATCTTACGTTGAATCCGTCCGTTCCTTTTGCAACGTCGTGAGATGGCATCCATGATGGCTGTACGTATTGGAGCTCTAAAGCGTCCGATTTTACCTGGCGGTGGCAGTCTGCACACTTCATACCGCCTTGGGCGTGTACGTCCAGGTAGGGCACTTTTTCCCATTGTCCCGTTTTTGGATTGAAGAACTCGGGGCGTTTAGTGTCGTCAATAACTTTGTGGGGTAAGTTGTCACTGCCTATCTCACCTACGTCCCCAATTTCCTGGGCTCTCTTGAAAAACCCTGGTGATGTGAGTAAGTAGATATCTCCAAATAGACCAATGTTGTCGTAGGGGGTTATCTTGCCGTCGGCGTTAATGTCGTAAACGCCTGCGTGACACCTTGAACAAGATTCGTTTGTTGTTCCTCTTATGAGGTAGTGAAATTTGCTAACTTTGTCTTTATCGTAATTTACCGTCCAGTCGGGATTTATACTTCCTAATCCTGCTCCAACCGTATCTACCCAGCCAGGGTGCTTTTTCTTCCATGAGGTCATCCTGGCATTTCCGAGGTCGTAGGAGTAGGCGTGACATACGAGACAGTCGTTGTCCCTTACGTTTGGAACTACGGTATCTCCTGCTTTTGCGTGGTAATCAAAAACCTTTAGGGTTCCGTTTGGTCCGTCAACTAGGTAGTCTCCGTAGTAGATGCCGTTTTTTAGGGCGTTTTCAACGTATTTAGGGTCCATTTTATCAAGGGGCTGTTCCATCTGGTCCTTTAAGCCAAAACCTCCACCTGGATGGCAAATTGAACACTTTCCGGTATTCCATTCTGCCGTTGTGAAGTTGATGTCAAGAGGGTCTGTAGTTTTGTAAGGAGCTAACTTGAACATATGGGGAACAGAAACTCTGTTGTACATACCTCCTGGTCCGTAGATATTTCTAGGACCGTACCACTTCAGGTAGAGACCTGACTGGTCTTTAGGTAAGGTGCTCTTTTCCCCGAACTTTTCGTAGACCTGTTTATAGACTTCGGCACTAAGCGTTGATAGCCTTCCCTGTTGGGAGTGCCATCCCATATTGATGTAGTCAAGGTTGTGGCATCCTTTACAGGATTTCTGGTAGCTGACCGGGAGTTTAGATTGGACTTCCCCGTTCTCGTTGAGGATTGGGTTTCCGTTAACGTCAACTAGCGTGATGGGAGGGTGCTGAGCTAAAGCTTGGTTGAAAGTTGTCAATATGAAGACTGCGGTTGTTACGGTTAAGAGGCTTCGCATCTTTATACCCCCTTATTTAGGTTTTGGTACTTTGTTAAAAAGCTAACTTATAATTCAATTTAAGTCTAATTAAAATTATCTAAAAATGCAAATATATATAAATTCTGTTTTATATATTTGATTTAATTAGTGATGGTATTAATAATTTTGCTTTTATGCTAATGTTATTGTTAACAGATGCTTTCGTTAAGTGACCAAGTTTGACCTAGAGTAAGGGTTTTGTTCTCTTTACTGAAGAGTAGAGGGAGGAAAGGATGAACAGTAGAGCTAAAGAGCTTATTACCGGTTCAGGAATGGAGTAAAATAGCTCAATTAACATCATAATTCCCAGTGCTCCTATCCCCCAGTGGGCACCGTGCTCTAAGTAAGGCAATTCTTTTAATTTTCCACTTTCAACGAAGTAAAGGGTTAAGCTCCTTAGTATAAAGGCGCCAACTGAAAGGCCAATGGTAATGATTACCAAGTTTTGACTTATTGCAAAAGCTCCAACAGTTCCGTCAAGTGAGCATGAGGCGTCAAGGAGCTCCAGGTATATAAATGCCCCGATTCCTCCATCAATTCCCCTTTTGTCCTTAAAGTAGTCAATGGCACTTTTAATGAAGTGGACCGTTTCAAAGAGAAGGATTCCCAAAATCATTGAAAGAATTATTGAAGGGTCCTTTTTAAGGTATCCAACTATAAAAACTACTGTTAGGGCTACGATTAACTTTATTTCTCCAAGTTTTGCAAGTTTTGATGCCCTTTCTTCTAGGGTTTTAATCCAGTAGAGCTCCCTTCCGGCGTCAAAGAGCCAGTTTAGGAAGACCATAAATAGGAAGGAACCTCCAAAGGCCAAGATTAGAGGTTCGGCTCTTTCAAGGTGGTGAGCGTAAATTTCAGGTTCTTTAAGGGCAATTTTTATAGTCTCTGCTATTCCGAGGTCTGCAGTGATGGAAACTATTAGGACCGGGAATAGGAACCTCATTCCAAAAACTGCAATTACCATTCCCCAGGTTAAGAACCTCCTCCTCCAGACCTTTGAGAGTCCGGAGAGGATTACTGCGTTCATTACGGCGTTATCAAAGGAGAGGGAGATTTCAAGGAGGGAGAGGGTAGTTCCTTCAAAAACTCCCTTTATTCCCATATAGATAAACTCAATTACCCAGCTTATTAAGAAGATTACTGCAAATTCGGTAAGGAGTTTCTTTAGTTTCAACGCTCCCTCCTGGTGAAGGTTATTTTATAACAGCTAAGAGCTCCTCAACTACTCTCTCTGGAGGGATTTCAAAACATTTTCTGTTTTTACACTTAGTCTTCCCGTGGAGGGAGCAGGGAGAACAGGGAAGGTTTAGGGTTAGGGCTTTTCCCTCGTCCGGATAGGGTGCAAATCCAAAGGAAGGGTGGGTCGGGCCGAATATTGAGACGACCGGGATTTTTACTGCCCTTGCCATGTGAACTACTGCTGAATCGTTTGACACAACCCCTCTGCAAATGGATATCAAGGCTAAACTCTCTTTTAGGGAGAGCTCCCCACAGAAGTTAACTGCATCTTCTCTCTTTAAGATTTCACCTTTACTTCTTTCCTCCTTTCCGCCGACAATAACTGGGGTAAAGCCTAACTTTCTAAGGTTTTTAACTATTTCCTTAAATTTACCAAGAGGGTATGTTTTGCTTTCCCACCTTGCTCCAGGGGCAACTGCTATGAGGTTTTTACTCTCTCCCAACTTACTTTTTAGTTTCTTGAGGGCTACCTCATCAACCTTCAGGTAAGGGCGCGGTTTTTTTATCTCAACTCCTATATTCCTGAATACTTCTGCATAGAGCTCTGGAACAAAGAGCCCTTTGGCTTTAAAGGGTTTGAAAATGACCATTAACCTTCTTAAAAAGCTTTTCTTCTTGTAGGTAAAAACCGGAAAGTTCAGGTATCTCCTTAAAATTTTTGTTCTAAGGGTGTCGTGGAGGTCAAAGGCTGAATCGTACCCCTGAAGTTCCTCTGAAAGGGCCTTGATTCCCTTTAAAGTTTTTAAGTCCTTTCTCTCTACTTCTATAACTTTGTTTAAAAAGGGATGGCCTTTAAAGAGCTCTCCAAAGGGTTTAAAGGTTAGTAGGTCAACTTCAATCCCTTTTTCCTTTAAAGCTGGGAGGACGGAACTTACAAGTATCACGTCTCCCAGTGAAGAGAACCTGATTAAAAGGACTTTCATTATTCATCTATAGGTTCAAACTTGTCCTTACTCGCTCCGCATACGGGACATACCCACTCATCCGGTAGGGCTTCAAAGGGCGTTCCTGGAGGGATGTTGTTTTCAGGGTCTCCTTCGTCAACGTTGTATATGTACCCGCAAACTGTGCACCTCCATAGCTTGTGCCTGATTTCCATTTCTTACCTCCTTATCCGAACTAACTTTAAATATAGCTTATTTAAATTTTGGAGGGAGAGGTGGAGAAGAAGTTAGAGAAGAGAGTTAAACTGGAAGTTCTGAAACCTAAAGCTCCTATAAGGCGTTTTGACATCTTTGCCGAGTGGAACAGGATAAAGGCAATCAAGGAGTACGGTTTCTCAGAGGAAGAGGCTAAAGCCTTTGGTTTAGCGGTTGCTAAGGTCGTTGCTGCTAGGAAGTTCTACGGCCACAGAATTAAGTATAGGGGTGCTACTAGGGAGTACCTTGAAGGGAAGACTAAAGAGAAGTGGTGGGAGAAGTTGGCAAGTGCTGAGGAGTTTGACGAGAAGATAGTTGAGAGGATGGGAAGGGACTTTTACGAGAAAGTTTTCTCTCCAGCTATTTTAAAGGCCTATGAGGAGGGGAAGGATTATATGGATATAAGGGATACTTTGAGGGAAGAGTGGAATAAACTTCTGGAGGGCTGATTATGGCTTCTGTTATTGGTTACCTTGAAATAGAGCTCCACATTCCCCATGCTCACTCACTTAAGGAGAAGAGGAGCGTTGTAAAGAGGGTTGTTGAGAGGTTGAAAGGTAAGTTCAACGTTTCCGTCAGTGAGATAGGTAAACAGGACTCTTGGCAGGAGGCAGTAATAGGGGTTGTTACTTTGGGAACGAGTAAAAAGATTGTTGATGCTACCCTTGAGAAAGTTGTCTCTTTCGTTGAAGAGCTCGTTCCGGGACTTGTCCTTGACTATAGGAAGGAGGTCTTTTAGAGTGAGGTAAGTTTCTCAATTAAGAGCCATTCAATTACCGATTGGGGTTTTCCGTAAAACCTCAAAAAGTTCCTTGCCGATTCTAGCTTGTTTGCCCACTTTAAGATAGTTTCTTTCTGGGATAGAAGGGCTTCTAAACTGTCAAGGAAGAGGAGAGTGTCCTCCCTTGATAGGTTTGAGAACTTTGAGGAAAAGGCCGTTATCTCTTTGAGTTTATTTCTGCTCTTCATGAGGTTTACAAAGTCTGAAAGGAGCTCCAGTATCTCCGTTTTCTCACTTAACCTAATGGCTGTTCCCGGGCTTCCCCTTGAAACTTTTATTACTCTTTTGTCGTAGTTCACTCCAAGCTTTTTTAGAATGAACTCAACGTTTGCGTCTGTAAGCCTTCCAAATCTAAATACTCTACACCTTGAACGGATTGTCGGAAGGACACCCTGTTCGTTCCTTGAGATTAAGATTATGTATGCGTAGTTCGGAGGTTCTTCTAGGGTTTTTAGGAGGGCGTTTGCAGCTTCTCCCCTCATGAGCTCTGCGTTGTCAATTAGAGCTCCCTTTCCTTTCCCTTCGGTAGGTTTTGTAAAGAGCCACTCAGAGAGTTCCCTTATTTCTTCAATCGTTGGAGGTTTTTCAACTCCCAATTCCCTTACCGAGAGTTTAGAGCCGGTTAGGTAGTTAAGGAGCTCCCTTCCTATTAACCTCTTTCCGACCCCTTCGGGCCCGCAGAAGAGTGAAGTTGCGGGGTAGAGTTCGCTCTCCACTAAACTCCTTATAATTCCGAGCTGTTTAGAGTGGCCTACAACAGAGTTAAAGAGCACCTAACCTCCTCTGAACTTCTTTAACAACTTCGTTGAAAATCTCATCTACGCTCTTCCTTCCGTCAATAACAACCACTCTATCCTTCTCTTTTTCGGCTATCTTTAAAAAACCCTCTCTAACCTTTCTGTGGAACTCAAGGCTTTCCATTTCAAGCCTGTCTTTCTTCTTACCCTTTAACCTTTCAAAAGCTACTTCAACCGGTAGGTCAATTAAGAACGTTAAGTTTGGCTTTAGCCCTCCGGTTGCTTCTCCGTTCATCTTCTCTATTAAATCTACGTCTATTCCTCTTCCAAATCCCTGATAGGCAAGGGTTGAATCTGAGAACCTATCGCATATTACAAAACTTCCCTCTTTAAGGGCCGGTCTTATTAAGTTTTCAACGTGGAATCCCCTTGCGGCTATGTAGAGGCAGAGCTCACTGAAGGGCGGAAAATCCTCTTCCCTTTCTCTCAGAATGAATTCCCTTAACTCTTCGGCTGAAGGGGTTCCTCCCGGCTCTCTGGTCAAGATCGTTTCCTTTCCCCTATCTATCAGCCACTGGTAAAGGAGTTTTGCCTGAGTGGTCTTTCCACAGCCCTCTATTCCTTCAAAGGTTATAAACACTCTCAGTCTCCTAGAAGTTGTGATCTCGTAAGTTTACTTTTCGTTTTTGCTTTTTTCTTAAAGAAGATGGAGAGGATTTTTCCAGATTCCTTAACGGCAATTGAGCCGAGGACCGATGAGATTAGGACGTAGATTGCAGTAAAGGGAACGAGTTTAGGGGTGGTTGCTGCAACTAAGATTGAAAACTCTCCCCTTGGCAGTAACATTAAACCGGCTGAAGCTCCCCTTTTAAGGGAAAGTCCGTAAAGTTTTCCCGAGACTATTCCCGTTAAGATTTTAGTTAAAAAGGAGAGAACGAGGAAAACCGTCAGCGGGACGATTATTGAGGAGTTAACCTTTGAAAGGTCTATGCTAAGTCCAAATGAGAGGAAAAAGAGAGCTCCCAGTAGGTCCCTGTAAGGTATTACTACCTGTTCAACCCTATCTTTGTGGGAAGTTTCAGCAAAGAGAGTTCCTGCAGTGAAGGCACCTATGGCCTCTGAAAGTCCGAAACCTGTTGCAGCTTCAACTAGTATAAAGAGGATAGTTCCAACGAGTAAGACTAAGAACTCCGTTGCCGTTCCGTACTTCTCTATTAAAAAGTCAACCACTCTGTTGAAGTTCTTCACGAAGATAAAGGCAAAGAATATAAAGAGGGCGATCTTTACGACAACTTTTAAAACTTCTGTTGAACTCGGGTTACCTGATGAGAAGTTTACTAAGATTGCCAAGAGGGTTGCTGCTGCTATGTCCTCAAAGACTAGAATTGCCAAAACAGGTTCAACTTCCGGGTTTGCAAGTTTCTTAAGGTCAATTAAGAGCTTAGAGACTATTGCTGAGGAGCTCGGGTAGAGAATTACAGCTATTACAAAGGAGCTCATAAGGTCAAAGCCTAGGAGCCTTGCTGCGAGGAATACTGGAAAGAAGTTGAAAATAAAGTCAACAGCTCCCACTCCGACTATGTTTTTAAAGTTCTTCTCCATCTCTGCTAGGGAGAATTCAAGGCCTATGTAAAAGAGGAGGAGGATGACTCCGAGGGCTTCAAAAACGTGAACTGAGTGGAAGTGGTAAAAGAGCGAAATTAAAATTCCAGCGATTATGTAGATAGGTATTACTGGAAACTTAAACTTCTCCGCGATTAAGTATGAAAGGAAAAGAGCCGCCATAAATAGTGAAAGGATAGATGTAAAGCTCTCCATTTTAGCCCTTTTTCTCCTCTACTTCCTTTACGAACTTCTTAACGTTCTCAAGGGTTCCAACTACTATTAGAGTGTCACCCGGTTCTATCTTAAAGAGGGGAGATGGAGAAACTATTACGTTGTCCTCCCTAATTACTGCAACAACTATAACTCCCCACTTCTTCCTGATTTCAAGTTCTTTAATTGATTTGTTTACTAGGAAAGAGTTCTCTGGGACTTTAACCCACTCAAAGACTAAGTGTTTCATTAAGAAGCCAATCTTTTCCTCATCGGAGGTTGGCTGGAATAGAGCTCCAACCAAGATAGTTCCGAGTGTCCTGGCCTCCTCATCAGTTAGTTCAATTACCGCCGTTGGCTCTTCGCTGTCCTCCTCAAAGTAGTAGATTTCCCTCTTTCCCGTGTAGTGGATTACGACTACTATGGTGTCTCCGTTTTCTGTTTTAACGGTGTACTTCTTACCTATTCCGGGGAGCTCTCCCTCTTTCACGTACATCCCTTTAACCTCCCTTAACTTCTCCTTCTGGAATTACTACCTTAAAGACTCCTCTGAGTTGGCCTGCTCGGTAGTTTAGGGCCCTATCGTTAGGGTACTTTTCCCTGATAGCATTTAAGACTTCCGGGTTCATACTCTCAGGCTTCCCGTGACAGTTAAGGCAGAAAGGAGAGACCAGTATAGGTTTGTAGTAGACAAAGTAACCGTCAAATTTCTTTACCTTGTATGGAGAGAGCTTACCTTCTTTTAGCTCCTCTTTAAACTCATTTATTACCTCTTGGTCAAGTTCGTCCGGTCTATTCTTAGGATTCCTAAACTTATCTGAGACCCTCTTTACCTTCACTACTGCGAGTTCCTTGTTAACCTTCTCTGTCAGTTCCTCTGCCTTCCCTGAACAGAACTCTATTGCTTTTGGGAAGCCTCCCTCTTTGAGGGCCGTTCCTAAATTACTCTTTAATTCACCCATAAGTTTCTTTACTGCCATCTGGCCTAAAGAAGCAACCTCTTTCTCCGTTTCCTTATCAAGGGGTTTTTTCTGGTGTGAAGCACATCCAGTCAAGAGGGCGGCCAATAGAAGGGGAAGGACTCTCCTCATTCCTTAACCTCCCTTGCAATCGTTAGAGTTCCGCAGCCTCCTAATTTATCTCTCCTGAACCTGTTTGAGAGTGTAACCCTTACCCCTTCCTTCCTGAGGAAGAGGAAAGCTTCCTCGTACTCCTCTTCACTCACGCCTTTAAGGGGAATTCCTTCAACCTCGTTGTAGGCCATCAGCATAACGGTCATTCTGTACTTCCTTGCGAGCTTTCCCAGTTTCTTTAACTCTTCTTTGCTGTCGTTGACTCCCTTTATTAATAGGTAGCCAAACTGAAACTTCTTCCTTCTAGAGGAAGATGCTTTTTGGAGATATTCTTCAAGGGCTTTTAAGACTTCATCTAGAGGTACGTTAACTCCGAATATTTTCTCTCTAACTTCCTTAGAAATTCCGTGGACGGAAATTGTTAAACCGTCGTGGGGAGCTCCCATCAGTTTCTTAAATCCCTCTATTGGGTATCCGGTTGTGCTTACAGTTACTTTTAACCCTTCCCTTTTGAAGAGCTCTATTGCTTTTACTACCTCGTCGGCGTTCGCAGAAGGTTCTCCTATCCCTGCTATTGCAACCCCTTTAATCGGGAGCTCCTCCTTTAAGAGACTGTACTGGGCGAAGATTTCTTCAGCCTTTAAACTCCTTTTAAGACCGTACATTCCGGATGCGCAGAAGGCGCACCTTACGGGGCACCCTACCTGGGAGGAGACGCACAACCTCTCTCCCTTATAAAAGACGCTCTCAACCTTATAGCCGTCTTCCGTCTCGTAGATAAAAAGCCTGTTTAAAGGACTCTTAAGACTCCTGATTACTCTCATTTCCAATTACTCCTGCTTTGGTGAAACAGCTGAATCTATCGTCAACCTTTTCCTTTAGCCTATTAATGTATTCTTCCCACTGCTCTTTGGTTAAAAATGTCTGTATCGGAAGTTCAACCTTCTTTCCCTCTTCAAGCTCTACAACTACCCTCTCAAGGAGAACGTTTACGTCAACCACCCTACCTTTCCCTTCAGGGGTCTCTACCTCCTGGTTGATTTCCGGGAGGAACTGCCTTATGTAGTAGTTGGCCTCTTCAAACTTTAAGCAGCACATTAACCTTCCACAGGTTCCTGAAAGCTTTGCAGGGTTTGGAGGAAGGCCCTGTAACTTTGCAAGGTTTAAGGATATTGATTGGAAGCAGTCTATAAACTCTTTACAGCAGCAAATCCTACCGCACATTCCAACGGCGCCTACCATCTTGACTTCGTCCCTTACGCCTATCTGGCGGAGCTCTATCCTGGTCTTAAAGTGGGCTGCAAGGTCCCTCACAAGCTGTCTAAAGTCAACCCTGTTTTTAGCTGTAAAGTAGAAAACAATCCTTTCCTTATTTAAAGTCGTGTAAGCCTTTACGAGCTTCATCTCAAGGCCGTGTTTTTTTACCTTTTCTTTACATACTTCAAGGGCCTCCTCTGAGAAGAGGAGGTTTGATAGAAACTTGTTCTTATCCTCCTCTGTGGCTGGTCTAACCATCGGGTAGAGTTCTTCCTCTTTCAGGCCAAATTTTTCAAGAGTTTTTGGTTTTACCTTATAGCTCTTTAAAACTTTAACTAGCTCCAGTCCCCTTTCAGTCTTTATTACTACTTCTCTATGGGAGGTGGAAGAATTCCCTTTTGCAAGACCGACCTTTTCGGTATCTGGGTATTTAAACTTAACTACCTCCATTACTTCTCCTTATGATGCTGTTTTGTTTGCTAAATTTATTCTAAAGTGCAACCTTTTGAAGTTTTAAGGACTTTTGATAAAGTTTTCATAATATACGACCAGAATTCTTTAATTGTCTTGCACATAAGCTAAACAATGCTATATAATTAAGAATCGGAAAAAAAACTCAAAAAGGAGGAGAGTATGAAGGGGAGGCTCAGCAAGCTTCGCTCAGGGCTGCTGGCTGCTACCATTGCTGCTGTTGCAGTAATTGGTCTTAATACTACCGATGCCAGCGCAGCCCTCAGGAACATCTCTAAAGAATCTCAGGCGTGCCTTGGATGTCACAAAGGCATGAACCCTGCCCTCGTTCAGCAGTGGGGAGTTAGCAAGCACGCTGAGGCTGGAGTAGGCTGTTACGAGTGTCACATGGCAAACAAGGGTGACAAGGACGCCTTCCAGCACTTTGGTTTTACAATCTCCACAATCGTTTCACCTATTGACTGTGGAAAGTGTCACCCTAAAGAGGCTAAGGAGGTTACAGAATCTCACCACGCAAAGGCTGCCCAGTTCGTTGGTTCTCTTGACAACGTTCTTGGAAGGATCGTAGAGGGTGAAGCCCTCTTCAACCTCGGTTGTGCCCAGTGTCACGGTAGGACAATCCCTGTTAAGAACGGTCTTCCTATAATGGGACCGTGGCCAAACGAGGGTATTGGAAGGGTTAACCCGGACGGTTCACTTGGAAACTGTGCAGCTTGTCACTTCAGGCACTCCTTCAGCCTCAAGCAGGTTCGTGAGCCTGACATGTGTGGTAAGTGTCACCAGGGACCTGATCATCCACAGATTGAGATTTGGGAGCTCAGTAAGCACGGTATAGCTTACAAGGCCCATCAGTCTGAAATTGAGCAGACCCTTGATAGGGCTAAGTGGGTTCTCGGTGAGGACTACTACCAGGCTCCAAACTGTGTAACATGTCACATGGGTGCTACTGTAACTGGTGCTAAGGCAACTCACGACGTTGGAGCAAGGCTATCCTGGACTCTAAGGCCACCAATCTCCAAGCACAAGCCTAACTGGGAAGCTAAGCGTGCTGAGATGAAGAAGGTTTGTGCAGCTTGCCACCAGAAGGTTTGGGTTGATGCCTTCTACTACCAGTTTGATAACCTTGTAAACCTCTACAACGAGAAGTTTGCTAAGCCTGCCGCTCAGGTTATGAAGTTCCTCAGGAAGAACAAGATTATTGACCCAATTCCATTTAACCAGAAGATTGAGTGGGAGTACTTCCTCCTCTGGCACCACGAAGGACGTAGGGCAAGACACGGTGCTTCTATGATGGCTCCAGACTGGACCCACTGGCACGGTCTCTTTGAAGTTGCTTACAACTTCTACTTCAAGCTCCTCCCAGAAGCTGACAAGCTAGTTGAGGAGAAAGGAAGCAGGTCTGTTAAGAGACAGTGGAAAGAGTTCAAGAAGAAGCTCTTTGCTAATCCGTACCACAAGTGGTTTCATGAGTTCAACAAAGAAGAGCTCAGGAAAATTGCTAAGTTCTACGCTGAGCGTTACGGTCAGTCTGCTCAGTAATTTATCGGGGGAGGATATCCTCCCCCTTTTCAATATTTCCCTCAGGAGGAAACCTTGAAAAAGAAAATCCCGGCTCTTTTACTATCTTTAACCCTTTTAATCCCATCTTTAGCTTTTTCAAAGAGTGCAACTTATGAAAAGGAAATTGAAAAGAAGATAAAGTGTCCTACCAGCTTTACTCAAAATCCTCCTTACTATTTCTACTGTATCTACCGTGACTACCACAACCATAAGTACGATTCAGGAATAGAGAAAGCAAAAAAGGCTTTAAAGGAAATAGAGCCTCTTTTAAAGAAAAACCCAAAAGGAATAATTCCTAACGCTGAAAAGAAAGGGGCAAAACTTAGGGATCCTCACGTCTATAAGGTTGCTTCAGACCTGCATATGTTACTTGGAATGCTCTACTACAAGAAGAGTTTAGACGTTGATGATTCTGCTGAAAAGAAAGTTTATAAGCCTTTTTTTGAAAAACTCCAAAAGAAAGGCTTTGACTTTGTTCAGATAAATGAGCTTATGGCCCTTTATAGTATGAAGAGGCTTTTCCCTGATCAGATGGATGAGAAGAAAAGGGAAAGGTATAGAGAGCTCCTAAAGAAAATGGGGGTTAGTGAGAAGGAGCTTGACGACCTTATGACGAAAGCTCAAAAAGTTGCTGAAGAGCAGGATAAGAAGAGACTTCAGTACTTAAGGATGGCCTTTGAAGAGTTTCAGAAGGCTGTTCAGATAGACCCAGAAAATGCTCTGGCCTACTATCAACTTGGTAACCTTTACAGCGGTACTCTCTCTGAAGGAGCACCGGAGGCTTCTGAGGCTGCCGAGGAAGCTTACTATAAGGCTGCATCCATTTTAAAGAAGGAAGGGGATATTAGCGGTTATAAGGAAGTGGTTAAGAGGTTAAAACTAATAAATCCTAGTTCAAAGTACCTGAAGTTGCTGGAAGAGAAAGGAAAAAATGATGCGTAGGTTTTTAGTTCTCATTCCAATTCTTCTCTTTTCCTGTACTACCAGTAACGACGTAAGTAAATCCCTTTCAGCCGTACCTCCTCCTCCCAAAACTGCTCTTGATAGGAAACTTGAAGGGTCAATGCCTCAGGAACTTCCAGTTACACCTTCTGTTGATGTTAAGAAGCTGGATCCGTGTACTCGCCACCTCCTCTTTGCCGATCAGTACATTACAGCTTCCGACTACGATTCTGCGGCTGATGAGGTAAGGGAAGCTGAAAAGTACTGTTCCCACGATGACCCGAGGTATAACTACATGAAGGCAGTTATTCTTGATGCAAAGGAGAGGAAGGAAGAGGCATACGGGTACTACTATAAGGCTGCTAAAGGTTATATAGAGAAGGGGGATTACGAAAGTGCCTTTAAGTGTTACTCAAACATGCTTTCAATTAAACCTTACGGTAAGGAAGTAGAGGAGCTAAAGAAGTACTTCCAGGATGAGGATTATTAGTAATTTATTTATAACTTGAGAAGACATAAAATTGATGATAAGATACTTCAGCCATATAAAAAATTCTGAATATTAGGTTCAGGAGGTAGAGGTGACGGAGAAGACAAAAGCCTTTATAGTAGGGGGTATTGTAGGAATCGTTATTGCAGGGGTAGGAGCTCTCATCTCTGCTCAGATGATTGAGAACACTGCAGAAATTGAATTCTGCGGTTCCTGTCATGAGATGAAGCCGATGTACGAAGCTTGGGAGAAGGGACCCCACGGTCCACTTGGGAACAGGAGGGGAGCCGTTAGGGCCGCCTGTGCCGATTGTCACTTACCCCACGATAATGTGGTATCCTATTTAATAAACAAGGCAAAGTTCGGAGCTCAGGATGGATTCGGCCACTTCTTTAAGGGAGGGTACTCTGACGACCTTGAGCACTGGATTGAGAAGAGGAAGGAGAGGGATCACTACGTTTTCATTAAAAACTGTACCCACTGTCATACACAACTTCCAGACAACGTTATGCATGAGAAGATTAAACTTGGAGAAATTAATGGGAACTGCCTTGACTGCCACTGGTACGTAGGCCATGGTTTTGACTTTGAGGAGAAATTGAAGGAGTTCTTCGGTAAGAAAGAGGGAGAGAAAGGGCATGAATAGCCTTAAAACAAACTTCTGGGGAGGTGCAAAGTGAGAGCAAAAACACTATCGCTCCTTGCAGGGTTGCTTTTTGCAGGAAGTGGTGTAGCAATGGCTGATCAACACCCGGTTCCACCTAACGTGATTGAGAACCTTCCACCGCAGCAGCAGCAGTGTAGGGTTTGTCATCAACAAACTACTCCAAAGGTCTATAAGGAGTGGGCACGTTCAAGGCACGCGGTTGCCAATGTCAGGTGTTTCCAGTGTCACGGTACTCTTGATGACTTCCACAAGACACCACCTATTGAAAAGTGTATGGCTTGCCACTTCCATGAAGTAGAGACTATGCAGAAGAAGAAGCCTGGAATGAAGTGTTGGGACTGTCACCAGGAGCACGTTTTCCAATTCCACGGAAGTGGTGTTAAGAACTTAAAGAGTGCTAAAGACTTTAACCCGGCTCAGTATTAATAATTCTGTAAAAGGAGGGTACGATGGGAATTGGAAGGAGAGACTTCCTTAAAAAGAGTGCAGCTTTAACTGCAGCTTCCCTTGTTGGTATTAACCTTAAGATAAAGGCTGACGGTATTGCACCAGTTGAAGCTTCTGCAGGGGAGAACCTTGCCCAGATTCCGGATGAGGTTAAGCGTTCACCTGCTTATAAGAAAGAAGGAGATATTGAGTGGGTAAGGGGAGTTTGCCGTTTCTGTGGAACTGGATGTAAGGTATGGCTCGGTTTGAAGAACGGGAAGCCAGCAATTATCCGTGGAGAGAAGGACTCTCAGATTAACTTCGGTTTCCTATGTATGAAAGGAATGCTCTTTTACAAGCTCTTCAGACATCCAGACAGGCTAACTCAGCCCCTTTACAGGAAGAGTAAGAAGGAGCCGTTTAAGCCTATTTCCTGGGAGAAGGCCTTTGACATTATGGCCGATGAGATGATTAAGGCCATAAAGAAGGGCGAATGGGGCCCAATGGGCTGGACAGGAATAGCGTACTACGGTTCAGGACAGGCTCTAACTGAAGAGACTTACCTCTTCCAGAAGCTCTTCAGGTGTATCGGAACCAACCACGTAGAGGGTAACCCAAGGCTTTGTATGGCTTCAGCTGTTGGAGGATACCTTACTTCTTACGGAACTGATGAGCCAGCCGGAGGTTATGCCGACTTTGATAAAGCTCAAACTGTCTTCATCATCGGTTCAAACACTGCTGAGTGTCACCCAATCCTCTACCGCCGTATTATGAAAAACAAGCTTGCTAATCCTAACGGCTACATGGTAATTAACGTTGATCCAAGGGTTTCTCCTACTTCAAAGATTGCCGATATCCACATGCAGTTTAAGCCTGGAACGGACCTTGCCCTCCTTAACGCAATGGCCCACGTAATCATTAAAGAAGGACTTTACGATAAAGAGTTTGTAAGCAAGTACTGTTCATTCCACATCTATACAAAAGGAAAGGATAAGGTTCCTCTAATTGGTCATGCAGTTTCGTTTGAGGAGTACAAGAGGTTCCTTGAGAAGTACACTCCTGAATACGCAGCTGAAATCTGTGGCGGTAACATTACTCCTGAAATGATTAGAAAGGTTGCAAGGAGGTTTGCAACCACTAGGACAGTTTCTATCTGGACGATGGGTCTAAACCAAAGGACCCGTGGCGTTTGGGTTAACAACCTAGTTACGAACCTACACCTTTTAACTGGAAACGTGTGTAAGGACGGAGCTGATGCCCTTTCACTTACAGGTCAGCCGAACGCTTGTGGTGGTGTTCGTGAAGGTGGTGGACTCTGTCACATCCTTCCGGGCCACAGGGTAGTTAAGAGCGCTAAACACAGGCATCAGCTTGAGAAGATCTGGGGCGTTCCAAAGGGAACCATTCCTCCAAAGCCCGGATACCACACCGTTAAGATGTTCTCTGCTATTTCCTACACTGAGGAAGACAAGAGGAGGTTCCCCGGATTAAAGCCTATTCACTTCATCTGGATTGAGGAGACTTCACCACTTCAGTCCCTTCCTAACATGAGAAGGTTTAGGGAGGGCTTTGCAAGGGATGACGTCTTCGTTGTTGTAACAGATATCTTTCCAACGAGGACAACAGAGTTTGCAAATCTAATCCTTCCTGCGGCCTTCCACTTTGAAAAGACCGGTGTTTACGGTTGTACAGAGCGTCGTTCACAGCTAACACCAAAGGCTGTTAAAGCTCCCGGTCAGGCAATGCCTGAACTCTGGATGATCGTTAACTTTGCTCAAGTCCTCGCTAAGAAGTTAAAGAGGGAGAGGGATCCGAAGCTACGTAAGAGGGCTTCTATCGTTTACCAGTGTGTAGCTCCATTCATTGAGGCTGCAAAGAAGGATCCATGGTGGACACTTTCAAAAGAGGTATGGAACGAGTATGCCGGTAAGGTAACTAAGGGGCAAGACAGTGACCTTTCCGGTGCTACCTATGAGGTCCTCCTTGAGAGGCCAGACGGCGTTCAGTGGCCTGCTCCAACTGTTGAGATTGCCCGTAAGGGAGGAACACTCAGAAGGTTCGTTGTTGGAAAAGACCCAATCGCTACAAAGATTGCCCAAACACATCCAGAGTACAGGGATTGGAAGTGTATTGACTACGGTCACCTCCACAAAGATCACAAGTTCTGGGTCTGGCTCAGGCCTTACAAAGGACCTGCTGAGCCACCAGACGCTGAGTATCCGTTCGTTCTCTCTACAGGAAGGGTTATTGACCACTGGCATACAGCTTCAATGACCGGCCGTATCCCAGAGCTTGCTGGAGACTACCCATACGCTTGGGTAGAGATTAACCCGAAAGATGCACAGCGCCTTGGAATTAACCCTGGTGACCTCGTTCTAGTTGAGACACGTCGTGGAAAGAACATCCTTCCTGCCCGTATATCAACCGACGAAGGTCCAATGGAAGGAATGGTCTTCGTTTACTGGTACGACCAGGAGAAGAGCAGGATGATTAACTTCTGTACACTTGACGCCTTTGACCCAGGTTCAAAGCAGCCTGAGTTTAAGATCTGTGCTTGCCGCATTAAGAAGTACGCTCCCGCTCAACCTCTCAAGTCCTTCATCGTTAAGCTTGAGAAAGTTAGGGGCGGTTACCTCCACAACGCAGAGCTTGATCCTAATGAGAAGTAAAAGGGCTTTTAAGGGGGCCTACCGGCCCCCTTTTCTTTTGGGTCTTTTAAGATTCAAAAATCCGAATATAATCCAATATTAAGAGGTGAATATGCCCATTGTGAGCTGTGTTGTTACTGCTGAGCCGGAGAAGGGCTTTAAGGTAGAGAAGGAGCTCTTTGAAATACCCGGAGTTGAAGTCTACGGAGGAGAGCTAAAGGAGGAGGATAACGCCTACTACATAATAGTTGTTCTTGATGCAGAGAGGTACGAGGAACTTGAGGCTTTAGAGAGGAAGATAAAGAGCGTAGACGGAGTTTTACAGGTTGCAGTTGTTGAGGCTTACTTCTTGGACGAGTTTGAAAAGATTGAAAGAGGAGAAATTATCCCTAAAAATCCGTTCCACGGTTTAAAGAGAGCAGAAAAAGAGGCTGAAAGAATGTGGCTTGGAGAAGACGATGGAGAAGGAAAGGAAAACTGACAGGAGAGAGTTTTTAAAGGTTACCCTAGGAGCATTTATCGGAGGAGCTCTATTTTCCTCCTGTTCCCTTTCAGACTTAAAAAATCCAAAAACTATGGTCAAAAGTCCTATAAAAACGAACATTCTCAGGCCACCTGGAGCAGTTCCTGAAGAGCACTTTGCTCAAAAGTGTATAAGGTGTGGAAGGTGTGGAGAAGTTTGTCCTTACCACTGTATTAAGTACTTTGACGTTAAAACTGGAGGAGTCTTTTCCGGAACGCCCTACATTGATGTTATGGAAAAGCCCTGCTACCTATGTATGAAGTGCGTCTACGTTTGTCCTACAGGTTCTCTCGTCCCCTGTGCTAAAGAAGAAGTTAGGATGGGAGTTGCTGTAATAAACCGTCAAATATGCGTTACCTGGCAGCAGGATAAGACCGGTCTTATGTGTAAAACATGTTTTAACGTCTGTCCCTTCTCGGGAGTTGCAATAAAGATTGACCACGACTTTAGACCTTACATCATTGAGGAAAACTGTACGGGCTGCGGGATTTGTGCCTATTCCTGTATAGCCGATACTTACCCGGAGAATAACGGTAAGAAGGCCATATCAATTCAGCCTATAAAGTGGAAAAAAATTAAGCAGATTAAGCTTGAGGATATTAAGAAATCTTAAGGGGTGGTGCTGTGGCCAAAAAGAGCTTCTTTAAGAGAATAACACTTTGGCGTTACCTCTTTCTTACAGGATGTTTTATTACTGTTATAGGTAACCCCTTTGCCAACTACTACTGGGACGTAAACTTCATTCAGGGTTGGTTTCAGTCTATAGGTATTGGCAACCTCTGGGTAGTTTCTCCACTTGAAGGCCTTGAGTCAATCCTGACTGCAAAGTTTTTCTACATGCCCTCTTTAGTTGGAATGGTTATTCCGGTAACCCTTGCTTCCTTAATGGGAAGGGTTTTCTGTAGCTGGATGTGTCCCATAGAGTTTCTATCCCTTCTAACTGATAAAGTCCTCGGGCTAATTCCTAAGTGGGGCAATAGCTTAAAGTATAGGAAAGACTTAGTTAGGTTTGCCAAGTACACTCTCTGGTTTGCTCTTGTAGCAGAGCTTATGGTTACAATGATTATTGGGTATCCTATGTTCGTATGGTGGTCTCCTCCAGGACTTGTTGGAAGGGAGACGATGTTTTACGTCTTCTATAAGCACGTGACGGTTGAGGTCTTTATCGTAATTTTCGTTCTCCTTTTGAACCTAATTACTAGGAGGATGTTCTGTAGGTACTTCTGTCCCCTTGGGGCTACTTTGGCCCTGATAGGGAAGAGGAGACAACTGGTTATTGAGTATGACGCCTCAAAGTGTGTTGGCTGTAAGATATGTGACAAGCGCTGTCCCATGGGAATCAGCCCTAGCGTAGGGGAGAGCCAGACCGTTTACTGCTGGAACTGCGCTGAGTGTGTTGACGTGTGTCCAACATCTGCACTCAACTTTGTCTGGAGGGATAGAGGATTCATAACGCTTCCTAAAGGCTCTAAGCAAGGGTCTGCTGTATAAGTTTTTCTTGTTATTTTGACTTTTTAATAAAAAAACATAATATTGAGGTTAGAAAAACTTGAAAGGAGGTATGGAAGATGAGAAAAATTTTAGGAGCTCTTTTCCTTACAGCTGCCTTTGCCCTTCCAGCTTCAGCAGGAGTTTGGGAGGCTCAGTGTGCAGGCTGCCACAACGGAAGTTTAGCTCCAAGCAAAGCCCAGCTTAAGGCTAAGTACAAGTCCGCAAAGGAATTTGTAGAAGCTGGTAAGAAGACAAACAACCCGATGATGGCTGCATTTAAGAGTAACGTTAAAGCTCTTCAGGACGCTGCTAAGGAACTCTATAAATAATTTATCGGGGGGATTTCATCCCCCCTTTGTAACTTAGAAAGTTTGCTATTCCCAGTAGAGTTAGCTCTTCAACTAAAATCCCGCTTAGTAACCTGCCGATTAACCTTGAGTAACCTCCGGTTAGGATTAGGGGAACTCCCGGAAATTCCCCTTTTACCGATAGGACCGCCCCGTAAATTCCCCGCAGGATTCCAGATTCTATACACTCCCTTGTCTTCATTCCAAGTTTAGAGCTCTTGAAGGATTTTACCTCCGGTAAGAGAGCTGTTCCTTCCTTTAAAGCCCGTGCCATCAGTTTGAGTCCAGGAAGAATTATTCCCCCCTTAAATTCACGGTTAATAACTACGTCAACAACGGTTGCCGTTCCAAAACTTGCCACTATGAAGCTTTTAAAGAAGGTGGAACCTCCGAGTATATTTGCGATTCGGTCTGGTCCCATTTCTCCTACGTAGTGAATCTTCACGGGGAGCTCCCTTTCCAGCTCTACAAACTTTGAATCTGGAAAGAGTTCCCTTATGAGCTCTGAAACCTCCGGAACAACACTGGCAACTCCTGCTTCCCCTTTAAACTCTTCCGATAACTCCTTTAAAAGTTTCGGGTCTTTTAAGATTTCCTCTGTAGGTACTCTTCCAACAAGCTCTACCTTACCTCTTTTAAAGACTCCAACTTTAACTGTGCTGTTTCCAGCATCAATCAGTAACTTAGGTTCTGTATTCTGCATTTATCCTCACGTAGTCGTAGGTTAAGTCGCAGGTAAGGTATGTAAAGCTCTCACTTCCCAGGTTCAAGTTCATCTCAATTTCAATCTCTTCACTACTCTTCATGTACTGTGAGACTTCCTCTTCTCTGTACTCAACTCTACCTCCTTTAAAGAGGAGGTACTTTCCTATTTTTAACTCTGTTTTCTCCTCAACTATACCCTCCCTTGCTGCTCCGGCTGCTGCAATGATCCTTCCCCAGTTAGGGTCACACCCAAATAGAGCCGTCTTTACCAGGGGAGAGAGGGCGATTTTCCTTGCAACTCTCCTTGCCTGTTCCTTACTCCTTGCTCCCAGAACCTTTATTCTGGCAACCTTTGTTGCTCCCTCTCCATCTTTAACTATCTGGTATGCAAGGCTCTTCATTACCTCCTTGAGAGCCTCTACAAAGTAGCTGTACTCTTCTTTCCCTATTTCCCTTCCAAGTCCAGTTGATAGGAGGAATACACAGTCGTTTGTGCTCATATCTCCGTCAACGGTTATTGCGTTGAAGCTCTCCTCATTTGCCTCTTTTAGAGCTCTGTCAAGGAGCTCCGGTTCCATTTTAGCGTCAGTTCCGATAAATGCCAGCATTGTAGCCATTGAAGGGTCTATCATTCCAGCTCCCTTTGCTATTCCCCCAACTACAAAGCCGTCTGCTTCCTTAAACGCCGTCTTTGGAAAAGTGTCTGTTGTCATGATTGCCCTTGCAGGCTCTTCCCCCTTTGCCTTTCCGAGGTTCTTAACCGCTTCGGCTATTGCCCTTCTAACCTTGTCCATTGGTAGGGGTTCCCCTATAACTCCGGTTGAGGCCACCAAGAACCTACCTCTTCCAGTTAACTGGGAGGTTAGATTTGCCATTTCAACTGCGTCGGCAATTCCCCTTTCTCCGGTACAGGCGTTTGCGTTTCCGCTGTTTGCAACTATTCCAGAAACCTTTCCCTTAACTTCCATACTTACCTTAATTGGGGCAGCCTTTACGTCGTTTGTTGTAAAGACTGCTGCAAAGTTGGAAGGTTCCTTTGTGGCAATTACGAGTAGGTCGGGCCTGTCAACTTTTTTCTCCGTTTTCTTTATCCCTCCAAAGGCCACTCCACACTCTATTCCTGGAACCTCTGCTATTGCCCTTTTCACTTTCAACCTCCGTATAATTAACCTTATGAAATTTAGAAGACCTAAAGAAATTGTAGCTGAAAGACTCTTAAATAGGGATATAAAGAGGCCGAAACTCCTGTTTAAGCCTGGAAGAGGTGACTTCTTCAACCGCCTTTCCTACGGTTTAGTTAAGGGTAATTACGGAGTTATTCCACAGGGAGATTTTGAAGAGAAAATCCTTCCAGGAAAGGTAATTGACCAGGTAAACGGCGTTAGGCTCCTTGCCTTTAGAGGAGATGAGGAGGCAGATGCTGTAGTCGTTAAAAGAAAAGGAACTGTTGACTTCTCAGATATAACCTTTAACTACCCAGACTTTGCCGTTGATCTCTCCCTCTTTAAAGAGCTAACCGAAAGGGAAAGGAAGAGCTTAGCAGTTCAGATTGAAATTACCTACGGAACCGTTAAGGATTACTTTACGCCTGAGAACTTCTACCTGGCCTCTGCTCCTGATGAGGCCCTCTCCTTCTTAAAGGGGATTTTTAAGCCCTTTCCCTTTAGGCTCCTTGGCAGTTTTGAAGAGTACGAAAGGGTTATAGTCCTTGACCCTAACGCTGAAGAGGAGTTTAGACATACGGAAGTTACCCCAAATACTCTGATTGTAGTTGGCGGAATTGTTGATAGCAGTGAAAGGTTAAAAGGGTCAACTTCAAAGATAATGCCCGATTTCCTCCACAGGAAAATTACCTATAAGGGAATTGTTTCGGTTGTTCCAGATAGAATTAACGAGATTGTAAAGATAGTTTGCGACTACCTTACTTCGGACCTTTCACTCTACGAGGCTGTTAAGAGGAACCTAACTAGGGATTCAAAGCTACGGTTCTTAAGGAAGCTCCTGCAGGAGGAGAGCGTTAGGTTCCTCTTTAACGGCCGCCTCTTAAGGGGAATACCTGAAGAGACTTACTTAAAGTGGAAGGAGGAGCTCTCCCTAACCGATTTCTTCTTTAGGAAGGCTGCAAAACACGTAAGTGGGTTCTTCGTCTTTAGGAGCTCAATTTTTGATAGAGTTATTGGAGAGACGAAAAAGAGAGGGAAGAGAGTTTACATTCTTAAGGAGTTAAAGGATGAAGATGTTGTCGTACAGTATCCTTGAAACGATCGGTAATACTCCCCTTTTGAGGGTGGAGGTTGAAGGGGTTGAGGTCTTCCTAAAGCTTGAAAACTTTAACCCCGGTGGTTCAATAAAGGACAGGGTTGCCCGTGCAATTATTGAAGATGCCCTTAAGAAAGGAGAGTTAACTAGGGATAAGATCGTTGTTGAGGCTACAAGTGGGAATACTGGGATAGGAATAGCGTTGGTTTGTTCGGCTAAAGGGTTAAAATCACTCATTATAATGCCTGAGAATATGAGCCACGAGAGGAAGAAGCTTTTAAAGGCCTTTGGGGCAGAGCTCCTTTTAACTCCTGCTTCCGAAGGGATTCCAGGAGCTGTTAGGAAACTTCAAGAACTCTTGAATGAGAATCCGGGTAAGTACTACCCTACCCGCCAGTTTGAAAACCCGGTTAACCCTCTGGTTCACTACAGGGAAACTGCAAGGGAGATACTTGAACAGATGGGAAAGGTCCCCAAACTGTTTGTCGCAGGAGTTGGAACGGGAGGGACTTTTTCGGGTATCTCAAAGAGGTTTAAGGAGGTAAACCCTGAGTGCGTCTGCGTTGCTGTTGAGCCAGAAGGGTGCAGCGTCCTCTCAGGAGGAGAAGTTGGAGTTCATAGGATACAGGGAATAGGCCCCGGCTTTATACCTAAAACCCTTGATACGTCGCTAATAGATAGGGTTGAGGTTGTTCCGTACGAAAGGGCCAAGGAGTACTCAAGACTCCTTTCAAGGGAATTTGGCGTCTTAGCAGGGATATCGGCAGGTGCAAACCTCTACGGAGCTCTCAAAGTTTCTAAGGAGCTTGGCATAAAGGAAGGGGTGGTAACTGTTGTCCCTGATACTGGAGAGAGGTACTTGAGCACAGACCTTTTTGACTAGGTGGAAGGTGGAGATAAGGAGAGTAGAGGGAATAATCCCTGTAGAGGCTATAAGTAGGGACCTTCCTTTAAAGCTTGAAAACTTCTCCTACTACGATATGAAGAAACTCCTCTCTCAGATCTCTAAGGGGGCTTGGAAAGGGGATAAGGGGCAGGAGTTTGAAAATCTCCTTATAAAGGCCCTCTTCCTTGAGTACACTCCCGATGGGAAAGCCTTAATAAAGGTAGGGGATAAAGTTCTCACGGCAAGGCTTGAGGTTGAGAGGGAATTTGAGCCGGGGCAGGAGATCCTCTTAAGGGTAAAGTCCACCTTCCCTGAAGTTGAGCTATCCATTGTTGAGGGGAAAGCCTTTTCTACTTTAAGTAAGCTATTACCAAAGATATTTGAATTAAACGGCTTTCTGCTGCATAAAATCTTCACTCAGAAAGTAAAGCAGGAAGTACTCTCCTTCGCTAGGGAAAACTACCCCGAAGTTTACGGTGAACTTTTAAGGTTCTTCAAGGGAGAGCTCCTGCCCGGAAGGGGACTCCTCCTTTCTCTCCTTATGGTTCTTGAGCCGGAGGTTTACAAGAGGGTAAAGGGGGAGTTTCCAAAGGAGGTTAACAGGGAAAGGATAAAGGAGCTGATAGAATTTACTGTTGGCTCTCTCCTTCTGTTCTCGGCCTTGAACGTGCTTCTCCTTCCCCTTTCGGGGGAGGATTTCAAGGGAAGGGTAATCTTTGGCCAGTACGAAGGAATGGAAGTCGCTTTAGTTGAGGGGGAGACTTCCTTAGGGGAGTTCTTGGCTCTGCTGAGGGCTATAGGTAACTCTGTTTCAGTTGAACTTAGCGGAAGTGGAGAGCTCTTAGAGAGGATAAAAGAGGATGAGGTTGAAAGGCTCCTTAAGGATGAAGGTTTAACTCCCGTTTCGGTTAAAAAGGTTGCTAAGGAGAAGATAGAGGAAGTAAAGGGTAAGCTTTTAAAGGGTAACCTTGTTAAGTTCCTGGCCTAACGAAGGGAGGAATGAACTTTTCAATCTCTTTAACAAACCTTAGGTGGGGCTTTTCTTCAAGTAGTTCAACAGCGGTCCTTAGGTTTAGAGAGACTATAAAGTAGCCTTCTTTTGGAGTTATTTTCAGATAGGGTTTGTCTACCATTATTTCAAAGAGCTCTTCCTTTAGACTTCCTTCAACTTTGAAAGTTAAGACCCCGTGTTCAATTACAGATAGGTGGCCCATTGAGACCACCCTTTTAATTAGCTCCTCGTTCTCCTCCTTGCTGTAACGGGTAAGGAGCTCTTTAAGGGGAAGCCCGGAATAACAAACCCGGGCGGCGGTGGAGATAACCTTAATTAAGTCGTCCGTTTGAGAGATGAGTTCAACCATCCCTTAGTACTTACCCTCGTACTTAGCCATGAACTTCTCTACCCTACCCCTTACTGTCTTCTGCTTCTGAGTTCCTGTGTAGAACGGATGGCACTTATCGCAGACTTCAATCTTGATCTCTGGGAACTTCGTTGAACGGGTAACCCATGTATTTCCGCAAGCGCAGATTACTCTTGTTTCCCTGTATTCGGGGTGAATTCCTTTTTTCATGGTAAACCTCCTGATATAATTGGCTTTACCTTGCGTAAGGGAAGTTTATTTTAGCCGGTTGTAGGTGTCAAGTGGATTTTTCCAGTTTCTACTCACTAGTTAATGAGTCTGTAAAGTTTATAGAGTTCCACCCAAAACTTGCCTGCTTCGTCATCTTCACCTGGTCTTTCCTTGAAACGGGTCTCCTTCTAGGCCTTATTCTACCTGCCGAGAAAGTCCTGGTCGTTTCCTCAGTTTTGGCTGCTAAAGGGGTTATCTCTCCGGTTCACTTTGTAGTCTGTGGAACTGTCGGTACTTTTTTGGGCTATACGGCTTCCTACTTCCTCGGAGCCTACTTAGGGGAGGATGTTTTAAGGAAGATTTTAAGGCGCTTTAGGGTTTCCCAGGAGGACTTTCTGAGAACTAAGGAGTTTGTTGAGAAGAAGGGGGAGCTCTCTTTACTTTTTGGAAGGTTTATTCCGGTTGTTAGGGCGCTTTTGCCTCTAATTATTGGTTCTTTTAAACCTTCTTTTGTTAAATTTACTATCTTTAACGGCCTAGGTGCCTTAATTTGGATAGTCTTTTACCTATTCTTTGGAAACTTGATAGAGGAAGCTTTTTCAACTATCATTAGGCACAGGGAGTTAATTCTGCCTGCGATTCTCCTCTTTTTATTACTCTACTTGGTTTGGAGAAAGTATGGAAAGGATAGAGAAAACCTTTACAGGCCTTAAGGAAAGGGGAGAAAAACCTCTAATAGTCTACGCAACGGCCTGTGATCCCGACTGTAGGGAATCTGTTGACTACTTTAAGTTGATCCTTGAGTATGCCGATATGGTTGAAGTTGGGATGCCCTTTTCGGATCCCCTTGCAGACGGTCCCACAATTCAGAAGGCCCACGAGAGGGCTCTACGTGCTGGTGCAAACACCTGCAGAGTTTTAGAGCTGGTGAGTGAGCTTAGGGATTTTGCTCCCGAAAAACCCATAATCTTAATGGGTTATTACAACCCTATCTTCGTTTACGGGGAAGATAAGTTTATAAGGGATGCAAAGTCTGTAGGGGTTGATGGTTTTATAGTTCCGGACCTTCCGCCTGAAGAAGGGGAGGACTTTTCAAGGAAAGTTAAGAGTTTAAAGCTGTCTCCGATTTTTCTTGCAGCTCCGACAAGTACCGATGAGAGGTTGAAGAAGATAGGGCAGCTATCTGGAGAGTTCATCTATTACGTTTCCGTTACGGGAATAACTGGAGAGAGGGAAGAGCTTGCCTACTCCCAGATTGAGGGAGATATAGAGAGGATTAAAAGGGTAACCGGGAAGAGGGCCGTTGTTGGCTTTGGGATATCTAAACCTGAGCATATAAGGAGAATGTATAATAATCCAGATGGCTTTGTAGTCGGTAGTGCGGTGGTAAGGAGAATAGAGAAGAGGGATAAAGAGGGGCTTAAGGAGCTCCTGAAAACTCTCAAAGATGCTACTAAATCCCCTTAATTTCTGGAGGTATTCATGTTTGGCTTAGGAACTCAGGAACTAATAATAATTCTGGTTATCGCACTCCTAATTTTCGGCCCTAAAAAACTTCCCGAGCTTGCTCGCTCTACAGGTAAGGCTATAAATGAGTTTAGAAAGGCTTCTTCGGGAATCCTTGACGAGGAAGAGGAGAAGAAGGAAAAGAAGGAGAGTAAGAAGGAAGAGACAGCCCTTAAGAGCGAGAAGGAAGAGAGTGTAGAGAAAATTAAGGTTAAGGAACAGTAAAGGGAGAGATGCCGAATAGGAATCCTGTAAATGAAGAGGAGCTCCCAATAACGGAACACGTAGAGGAACTTAGGGAGCGTTTAATAAAGTCTGCAGTAGCGGTTGTAGTCGGTTTTCTAATAGCCTGGCCCTTTAAAAAGGAGATACTGCTTTTCCTTGAAAGGCCCCTTCCCGATAACCTTCAGGGAAAGTTGATATTCCTATCTCCTCCGGAGGCCTTCTTTACTGCCCTAAAGGTTTCATTTTTTGCAGGGGTTTTAATAGCACTTCCTTTTGTCCTGTACCAAGTTTGGAAGTTTATAGAGCCTGGACTTTACGAACACGAGAAGAAGTTCATCTTACCGTTTATGCTCTTTTCGGTTTTCTTCTTCTTCTTGGGGGCTTCATTTGCCTACTTCGTTATCCTTCCTTTTGGTTTAAGGTTCCTCCTTGGATTTATGGGAGACCTCTTAACTCCTCAAATTACAATAGGTAGTTATATCTCCTTTGTCATACAGCTCATACTTGCCTTTGGTTTTGTTTTCCTCTTACCCGTTGTTGTCTGGTTGCTTTCAAAACTCGGAGTCATAAATTACAGGATGCTTGAAAGAAATAGAAAATTTGCCATTTTAGTAATATTTATAGTAGCAGCAGTTTTAACTCCTCCAGATGCCTTTTCCCAAGTAATGATGGCTTTGCCACTAATAGTTCTTTATGAACTTAGCATTTGGATTTCAAAGATTGCAGGAAAGAGGGCAGAGGAGATAAACCAATAATACCCTTAACCAGTTCGGAGGGAAAAGTTAATGGCTGAAAACCTCATTGAAGGATTTACTATTGAGCAACTTCAGAAAATGAGCATCTTTGACCTTAGGAAAATTGCAAAGAGCTTAGGGGTGGAAGTAAAGTCTGCTAAGAAGCAGGACCTAATAAAGAGTATCTTGGAGAAGGATGCCGAAAGGAGAGGAGCCATTTTTAGGGTTGGAGTACTTGAAATCCTCCCAGATGGATTTGGTTTCTTAAGGTCTCCTGAAAATAACTACCTTCCAAGTTCAAACGATATATACGTTTCACCTTCACAGATAAGGAAATTTGGTTTAAGGACGGGGGATACGGTAGCTGGGGAGGTCCGCCCTCCAAAGGAGAACGAGAAGTACTACGCATTACTTAAGGTTTACGCTATTAACTGGGAACCTCCTGAGGTTGCAAAGGAGAGGCCTAAGTTTGACCACCTAACTCCCCTTCACCCGACAGAGCGCTTTAGGCTTGAACACGACCCTAGTGAGCTATCAACGAGAGTTGTTGACCTTATTACTCCGGTAGGTAAGGGGCAGAGGGGACTAATTGTTGCTCCTCCGAGGGCCGGTAAAACGGTTTTACTTCAAAAGATCGCTAACGCTATAAAGACCAATTTCCCTGACACTTACCTAATAATCCTCCTTATTGACGAAAGGCCTGAAGAAGTTACCGATATGAAGAGGAACACTTTAGCTGATGAAGTTATCTCTTCAACCTTTGACGAGCCACCGGAGAGGCACGCTCAGGTTTCTGAGATTGTTATTGAGAAGGCAAAGAGGTTAGTTGAACATAAAAGGGATGTTGTGATTCTTCTTGACTCACTCACAAGGCTTGCAAGGGCATACAACACCCTTACTCCTCCAAGTGGTAAAGTCCTGTCAGGTGGTATTGATGCTCACGCCTTTAGGCAGCCAAAGAGGTTCTTTGGAGCTGCAAGGAACATTGAAGAGGGGGGTAGCTTAACTATCCTTGCAACTGCCCTTGTTGAAACTGGTTCAAGGATGGACGACGTTATATTTGAGGAGTTTAAGGGAACTGGTAATATGGAAATAGTCCTTGATAGACAGCTGGTTGAAAGGAGGGTATTCCCGGCTATAAACATCCATAAGTCCGGAACTAGGAAGGAGGAGCTCCTCCTATCTGAGTGGGAACTAAACAGGATCTGGATTTTAAGGAGGCTCTTAACTTCAATGTCTCCAGTTGAGGCTATGGAGTTCCTCCTTGAAAAGCTTAAAAAGTACAAGACAAACGAGGACTTCTTGAAGGCGATGAACGCATGAGGGAGCTAATTTACTACACTTTTACCGAAAGTGCAGACCTTAAAAGGGCTTTTGTTGAGGAGAATAGGGATAAGATTTACGAGGTTTTCTTAGAGATTGCAAAGAGGTTAAAGGAGGGGAGGAAAATTCTCCTCTGCGGTAATGGAGGTTCAGCCGCAGACTGCCAGCACATTGCGGCTGAGCTTGTAGGTAGGTTCACCCTTGAGAGGAGGGCCCTGCCTGCGATCGCTCTTACTACTGATACCTCCGTTCTTACTGCTCTAGCTAACGACTACTCTTTTGATAGAATTTTTGAAAGGCAGGTAGAGGCCCTCGGAGAGGAAGGAGACGTGCTTATAGGTATAAGCACAAGTGGAGATTCCAAGAACGTAATAAATGCGGTAAACAGGGCAAAGGAGAAGGGTCTTCTTACCGTCGGTTTCCTCGGAAAGGACGGAGGGGAACTCGCTAAGATCTGTCATCACTCCTTCATTGTAAGGAACCACTCAACTCCGAGAATACAGGAAGTCCACATAACTTTAGGTCACGTTCTGTGTGATTTCATTGAGAAGTTCCTATTTTCATACGACTTCTACTTCCCTCCCTGCGGGGAGGGAAGGGAGTAGTCTTTAAGGTCTCTATAAATAGTAAAATCCCAGTTCTAGAAAATAAAATCACCTATCCTGGAGGTTTTAATTATGAAAATCGGAAAAGCTATAAGGATGGAAAGGATTGTAAGTAGGGAAACGGGGAATACGGTTATCATTCCGATGGATCACGGAGTTTCAATGGGACCTATTCCTGGAATTATTAACATTAGGGAGTCTATTGATAAAGTTGCCAACGGAGGAGCTAACGCAGTTATCGTCCATAAAGGGCTGGTTCGTCACGGTCACAGGAAGAGGGGAAAGGACGTTGGCCTTATAGTTCACCTCTCTGCAAGTACTAACCTCTCTCCTAAGCCCAACTCAAAGGTCCTCGTCTGTACCGTTGAAGAGGCTATAAAGCTCGGTGCTGACGGTGTTTCTGTTCACGTTAACCTTGGAGATATGAATGAAGATAAGATGCTTGAGGATTTCGGTAAAGTCTCTGAAAAGTGCCTAGAATGGGGAATGCCTTTAATTGCAATGATGTATGCCAGAGGGGAGCACATAGAAAACCCTTACGATCCAGAAGTTGTTGCCCACTGTGCTAGGGTAGCAGCTGAGCTTGGAGCAGATATCGTTAAGGTTGTTTATACAGGCGATCCTGAGTCCTTTAGGAAGGTTACTGAAGGCTGTCCAATTCCGGTTGTAATTGCCGGCGGTCCGAAGATGAGTAACGATATGGAGATTTTAGAGATGGTTGAAGGGGCAATGAGGGCAGGTGCCAAGGGAGTCTCTATAGGAAGGAATGCTTTCCAACATGAAAACCCAGAGAAAATAGTTAGGGCGATTGCTGCAATAGTTCACGAGGGCAAGTCTGCAGAGGAAGCTGCAGAGTACCTTAAGTAGGGGCCTGTGCCCCTTCTTTAAAGGATATATGTTTTGCTAGTGGTTCAAGTTGAGGAAAGAGGGATAGGAGCTCCAGGCTGTCTTTAAAGGGCCTTTTTAGAATTATCTCTGTTGCCGTCTTCTTTGATATTCCCGGTATGTAGGAAAGGAGCTTTAGGCTTATTGAGTTTATCTCAATCGGTATTGGTATTCCAATTACGGAGCGTTCTCTGTGGCCTACCACAATTACGTTGACTTTACTGAAGAGTTCCATTCTCTCGGGAATCCTAACTAGGACTGGATAACTTCCTATCTGCCTTCCGAGTGTGTGCCCTCCATCGTATGCTTCAAGGAGAACGTCCTTTATAACAGTTCCTGTTGGGAAAACTCTCTTCATCATTGGAAGGTCAAACTCCTCCCTAACCCACTCCTTAAATCTTTCGTACTCCTTTCTGTACTTTGTCTTTGTTCTTTTTACCATTTCCGAAATTGGAGTTCCTTCAAAGACCATAACTTGCCTTATGTTTACTCTCCTTACCAGCAATCCTTCGTCTAGAACTGACTTTAAGAAGTCTACGTTCTTCCTAAAGGTCTCTTTTGTTTCCCCGGGAAGGCCGACTAAGAAGTTTATCCCCGGTAACAGTTTAAACAGGCCGTCCTCCCTTTCCTTAAAGGCCCCCACTTCGTTAACGATCCTTATTGCCCTCTTTATTCCCTCAGGTTTTACTTTCAAAAAGTTTCTCTCTATTACCTTTTCATCTGCCGTTTCAAGGCCGAAAGGAGCGACGTCCCCCTCTGTATCGTACTTAGCTATACATTCAAGGGCTCTTTTACTCTCGTTAGGGTGTTTATCTATAGTTCCTGCATTAACGTTGTCTATGTGTAGAGTTCTTATATCGCCAACTTCCCTAATTTCCCTGAACAGTTTGCATATAACTTCGGGGTTTGGTTTTGGGAACTCTCCCTCTGTTTTTACTGCTTTATAGCCAAGTATGTTGGGCTGGCGACCAATTCTAAAGTATTTAACTCCATTTTGGTATAGTGCTTTTACTTCTTCAACTACCTTCTCCAGTTCCCTTTCGTCGGGGCTACCGTAGAAACCTTCGGTACAGTAGGAGCAGTGTCTTCTCCTTTCACAACCCCTGAAGGTTTCTATCTCGCATATGACGTTTGGAAAGTAAAAGTGTTTTTTCACTATGAAAGCTCCCAAAGGAGCGAAAGTATCAACGTGCTTTGCCCTTCTTTTCTGGTCAAATACTCCTTCAGGGAGCTCCCTCCCTTCTACTAAATACTTCCCCAAGTAGTAAGCTGCAAGTTCAACGTCTCCCCTACAGATTAACTGGTAGCCCTCAAAGGGGAGCTCCTTAGCCCTCGTACCCCCTTTAAGTGTGAAACCAAACTTTATGGGACCTCCAACTACTTTATAGGTGGGTATTTTCCCTATTTCGTTAATTTCCTTCTCTGTAATCGGCTTTCCTCCAAGGTACCTTCCCGGAACGGTCATTCCGGTAATGAGGAAGATTACGTCTGCATCAAAGAGTGATTCTTTTAGTGAAGGTTCCCTCCTTAACTGGTCAATTGCAAAGTAGTCAATGGCCTCTTCTGGAATGCCTGCTGCAACGAGGGCTCCTGCTGTATAGCGAACGTAAGTTGATATGTAAGGAGGAACCCCAAGGCAAGTTGGTTCGTCAACGTAGCCGTCAACTATTACTACTCTCATTCTCTCTCCCAACTAGGAGGTTAAAAAGTGTTGGAGCTCCAATTCCCGTAACTATTGCAAGTAGTATTAAGATGCTCTCCGTGTGGTGGTCTATCAACCCCATCTTTACGCCTAGCTCTGCGGTAACGACTACCAGCGTGAGGGGAGCAGATAGGAGAGTTCCCGCCCCTAGTGCTTGTCTTAAGGAGTAGTTCTCAAGGACTAGAAGGAGTGACGGGATAACTTTAACCGCAAAGCTTAAAGCTACCAGTATTGCTAAGAGTTTGAGAGTATGGATGTCAATGTGTGGCATTAGGAAGTTTATACCTATGTAGATGAAGAATATGGGAATTAGGAAGCCGAAACTGATTCCTGAAAGTTTCTCTTCAATGTTCTCTGTTTCCTCAAAGACTGTTGAGAAAATCGTTCCTGCTATGAAGGCGCCGATTATAGGTTCAACGTTTATTAGGGAGGCTCCAAAGGAGAGGGCAAACATTACGGCAAGGCTGATTCTTACTCCTATTTCGGAGGGATTCTTCTCAAAGAAGAACTTAAACTTATCGGGGTACCACCAGACAAAGCTTTTTAAGAATATAAGAATTATCCTTGCTACTACCAGGAATAGGATGAGTTTTCCAACTCCAAGCCAGAACTCAAATCCCAAACCGTGCTCGTAGTAGAGGGAAAGAAAAGTAAGCAGGGCTATACTTAGAACTTCTCCTATAGTTCCTACTAGAAAAACGGTTTTCCCATAATGGGTAGAGAGGAGTCCCCTTTCCCTTAGGACTGAGACCACTATTCCTACCGAAATTGCCCCTACTGCTATACAGGTTATGGCGTTAAAGTTGAGTTTTTTTCCAATTGAGAATGAGAGCAGAAATACAAGTGAAGGAATGAGGGTGTAAAGGAATTTGCTCTTAAGGGGAAGTGAGTTAATCTCCCTCAGCTTGACTTCAAGTCCGGCTGCAAACATCAGTAGAAGGAATCCGAATGTGGATAGGAAGCTTAACCACTGGGAAGGTTCAACTAAGTCCAGCACGCTTTTTCCAATCGCTATCCCGTAGAGGATCTCTCCCACAGCCACCGGAATCCTCAAGAGCCTGCTCAGGAAGGGAACGAAGAGAATTCCGAAAGAAATTAGGAGAATTGATAGGAATGAGCTTTCACTCATTTTACTCACCTACACAGATTAGTATTGAGGAACACTTTGCCTTGTGGAGCATAAAGTAGGGAGGATAGGGAGAAAACCAGTTTACTTTCCTTCCCTTCCTCGCTCCTATTACTGCAAGGTCGTACTTTTTGCTCTCTTTTGAGAATTCCCTGATTGGGTTCCCTACTCTCTTAACGAACTCAATCGGCGTTTTGTACATGTAGGAGAGTTTTGTAACCTTTTCCCTTAGCTGGTTAGCCTTTGTGTCGTTCTCTGAAGGGGCAACGTAGAGGGCACTAAGGGAAGCTTTAAGCATTAAGGAGAGCTCTATTCCTGCCTCAAGAGCCCTTAGGCTGCTGAAGGATCCCGATACGGGTACTAAAATTCTCTCAACAGGCGTAGTTCCCCTTGCAACTAGAACTGGGGATAGTGTCTCTTCTGCAACCAAGACCGGAAAGGTCTTTATTCCAAAGTTTAAAGGGAACTCTTTGTACTTATCAGGCATTACTATTAAACCGAAGTTTTCTCCCTTAATTTCGTTGAAGAACTCTTTCTCACACAGCTTTAGCTTCTTTTTCTTTATATTTCCCTTTTCTGAGTTGTCAAAAAGCTTCAGTTTAGTTTTTTCTACCTCTTTACAGAAGTAGATTGAGAGTTTCTGGACTTTTGTATTCTCATAGAAGAACTTTCCGTCCTTTATTACTTCTTCCCTATATTCTGGGAGGAAGATTACCTCTTCAATACCAAACTGGAGAGGAAACTGGGGTTCTCCGGACTTTATTAGTCCGGCAATGTACTTGAGAATTTTTGGGTCTCCGACTATTAAAACTCTGTCGCCTGGCTTTACAACAGTTCTAGGCTTTGGAAGTATTAACCTATCTCCCCTAAAGATTGCAACTATTCTCCAGCGCCTTGATGAGAACTTACCGACAGGGTAGCCTGCAATTATGGAGGTTGGCATAACGTTTACTTCAATTATCTCTCCCTGCCCAAGCCCTACGTTTGTCGGAACCACTATTCCCGACTCAATTTGCCTCTCAAGGAGGGAGGCTGTAGCAACCGCTTTGTTTATGTAGTTAATTCCCTCCCTTTCGTAAAGGTGGTCGTGTTCAGTGCTGTTTGATACTGCGTAAATCGTTGGAACGTCAAACTCCTTTGCAATCCTGCAGGCCTCTATGTTTGCTTCGTCGTCGCCGGTGCAGGCTGTGAATGCCGTTGCTTCCTCAATTCCAGCCTTCTTAAGCATTAGCTTGCTGGTTCCGTCCCCTTGAAGGAGGAGGACTCTGTTCATACTATCTGAATCAAGGATTTCAACGATTTTCTTGAGCTTTTCTTCGTCCTGATCAATTACTACTATGTTCCACTCTTTCTGAAGTCTTTTGAGGAGCTCCCTCCCTACTTCGCCGGCTCCGAGGATTATTAGTTTCATTCTCCACCTCTTTTAAGATGGCTAGAAAATATATTCTACGAACTGCTCCTTTCAAGAAATTAGTAATTGTTCTCAATAAGCTTGATTAAAGTATTGACATGTCTAGATTTTGGCTATAAGATAAAAGTTAACTTGAAAAGGAGGGAAGGCATGAGTCCTTTGCTTACTGTAAATAACGTTAAGCTTACCATAGAGAATAAGCCCATCTTGAAAGGGGTAAACCTCGTTGTGAGAAAAGGGGAGATTCACGCTATTCTCGGTCCAAACGGTGCAGGTAAGTCAACGTTAGCCTCTCTCATAATGGGAATTAACGACCTTAAAGAACCGACAGAAGGGGAGATCATATTCAAAGGAAAAATCCTCAATGGGCTTGAAATATACGAGAGAGCAAGGTTAGGCTTGACCCTTGCATGGCAGGATCCAGCCAGGTTTGAGGGTATTACAGTTGAGGAGTACTTAAAGATTTCCGGTAAGAATAATCCGGAGCTTGATGTAGTTGAGTGCCTTGAGTTAGTAGGTCTTGACTGTAGCTATTTAAACAGGTTCGTTGATGAGACCCTTTCTGGAGGAGAGAGGAAGAGGGTTGAACTTGCCTCTATCCTTGCTATGAGGCCGGAGCTTGCAATCCTTGACGAGCCAGATAGCGGAATTGACTTTGTGTCAATGGAAGACATAGCAAACATGATTAAGACTATGAGGGAAAGGGGAACTACGGTTTTAATGATTACCCACAGGGAAGAGATTGCTGAAGTTGCAGATAGGGCTACTCTCATGTGTGACGGTAAGGTCGTTCAGACCGGTTCTCCGAAGGAAGTTGGAGAGAAGTTTAAGACTATGTGCGTTAAGTGTGAGGTTCGTAACCCGGAACTGGTTGGAGGTGAGTAATGGAAGTTAAAAAAGACCTTCTTAGTCTTATAGGAAAGAGGTTTACTCAGATAGGCCTTCCGAAAGAGCTTTTTGAAAAGAATAGGTTTAACCTCTTAGTTGATAGGAATAAAGTGGTAGTTCGCTATCCTGCTCCCGGCGTTCGTTCTGAGGTTGTTGAAACTCCTACGGGAGTCAAGACCAAGGTTTACATTGAGCCCGGAACTAAACTTGAAGAGCCTGTAGTTCTGTGTTTTGGTGCTGCAGAGGCTACAGAGGTTCAGACGACCGAAGGAGAAATAGTAGTTGGTGAAGGGGCAGATGTGAAGTTTCAGGTTTACGGAGCTATGGCTGAAGGAATTAAGCTTAAGCATAAGAATAAGCTCAAGGTAAGGGTTGAAAAGGGTGCCCGCTTTGAGTTCCTTGACCTCCACTACAACGGAGAGGAGACCTTCGTTGAGCTTGAGACGGAGACTGAGGCTTACGTTGCGGAAAATGCCTACTTCCGTTCAGTTTTTAAGCAGACAAGGGGAAGGGCAGGAAAGGTTAGGATTGTTTTAAGTGCAAGTGTTGATAAGAAGGGAGTTGCAGTTTTTGAGACTAAGATGATTGGGAAGAAGGATGATGAGATCTACGTTGAGGATGTGATTCACCTTAACGGTGAAGAGTCAAGGGGAATTTCCAAGAGCCGTATAATCGCCGTAGATGAGACTAAGGCAACTTTCGTTGGTGAGACCTATGGAAATGCTCCTAGGTGTAGGGGGCATATAGACTGTTCTGAGGTAATAAGGGGTAAGGACGTTGTCGTTAAGGCCGTTCCTGTTGTGGTTGTGAATAATGAAACGGCTAAAGTTACCCATGAGGCGGCAATCGGTAGTATAGACAAGAAACAGCTAGAAACTCTAATGGCAAGAGGCCTTAGCGAGGATGAAGCTGTTGATGTGATTGTTCAGGGAATGTTGAGGTAAAAAACTTTAAAAGGAGGAGGAAAGATGAAAGTATTTGGACCAGAACCGGAAGGTAAGAGGAAGCACACACCTGTAGTTGAGGCTCCTTCAAAGGTGAAGAAGGGTGAGTGGTTTGAGGTAAGAGTTGTTGTAGGGAAGGACATTCCTCACCCGAATACTAAGGAGCACTGGATTGAGCACATTTCCCTTTGGGTAGGTGATTTCTTAGCTGGTAGGGCAGACCTTGAGCCTGAAAGGGCTGCTTCAGAAGTTATCTTTAAGGTTAAGCTTGAGGAAACGGCAACTCTAACTGCTCAAGCTTACTGTAACCTCCACGGCCTGTGGCGTAGTGAGGAAGTTAAAGTAGAAGTTGAGGAGTAGTCTATTTAAGCGCCCTTCCGGGCGCTTTTTACCATTTTCTCTACGTACTTTCCGATAATGTCAAACTCCAGGTTAACCAGACTTCCGCTTCTTTTAAACTTTAAGTTTGTATTTTCAAATGTATGGGGAATAACTGCTACTGAGAAGCTATCCGGAAGGAGCTCAGCAACGGTAAGGCTTATTCCGTCAATTCCAATAGAACCCTTCTCAACTACAAGGTGGGAGTACTCTTTTGGTAGTTTAAAGGAAAACCTGTAACCTTCCCCTTCCCTCTTTATTGAGGTTACCTTTGTTGTTGTATCCACGTGTCCCTGTAGTATGTGACCTCCGAGCCTGTCTCCAAGTCTTAGAGCCCTTTCAAGGTTAACACTCTCTCCCGGCTTTAAGAGTGAAAGGGTCGTCCTTTTTAGGGTCTCGTAGGAAACGTCAAATGTGAGGAGCTCCCTTCCAATTTCAACTACAGTTAAACAAACGCCGTTTACTGCTATACTATCTCCAACTCTCGTTCCCTCTAAAACGACTCTGCACTTGATGGTTAGTTTAGAGCTCTTTGAACCTTTCTTTATTCCCTTAACCTTTCCGACCTCTTCAACGATTCCGGTAAACACTTTTCCCTCTTTTGTAAAATTCAATTCCTAATTATAGCTGGAGGGAAGTTTTGAGGATTGCAACTATTGATGTTGGAACCAACTCAACCCGAATTTTAGTTGCCGATGTTAAGGATGGGGAGGTTAAACCACTTTTTAAGACCGGTAAGGTAACCCGTCTGGGAAGGGGAGTAAAGGAGACCGGTAGACTTTCAAAGGAGGGTATAGAGGCTACCGTTGGAGCTCTCAAGGAATTTAAGGCTATTGTAGAGAGATTTAACGTTGAGAAAGTTGTAGTTGTAACTACCGAGGCTGCCCGCCGTGCAGAAAACGCTGAAGAGTTCTTGAATAGAGTAAGGGAGCTGGGGTTTAAGATAGACGTTTTGAGCGATAGAGATGAGGCTGAACTCGTTTTCCTTGCAAACCTTAAGGTTTTTAAGCCTAAAGGGAAGGCCATGACCGTTGACCTAGGGGGAGGGAGTACAGAGGTAGTTTACGGCGATGAAACCTCAGTTGAATTCCTTAAGAGTTTAAAGTTTGGCGTTGTTTTCCTTTATGAAGAGTTTGGGGAGGATTTGGTAAAGCTGGAGGAGTTTATAAGGGGAGAGCTCCTAAAGGTAAAGGAGGAGATTGAGCCTTCTCAAAACTTTACCGTTTTTGCCGTTGGTGGAACTATAACTTCTGTTGTGGCAATGGAAGAGAAGATGGAAGTTTACAAGCCTGAAGTCGTTCACGGTTATAGAGTAACTAAACACTTGATAGATAAGTGGTATAAGCACCTCTCTTCACTTCCAATTGAGGAGAGGAAAAAGGTTGTTGGGCTTGAGGAGAACAGAGCTGATGTGATTATTCCCGGCCTAGCCTTCTTTAAAGTTTTCTGTGAAGTCTTCTCTAAGGAGAGTTTGACTGTAAGTGAAGTAGGATTACTTTACGGTTTAGCACTTAGGGAGGCTTTGAATGGATAAGAGAATAGCGGTAATAGGAACAGGATACGTAGGCTTAGTTTCCGGTGCCTGCTTTGCTTACTTAGGCCACAAAGTTATAGGCCTTGATATAGATGAGGAGAAAGTAGAGAAGTTAAGGAAAGGTAAAATCCCTATCTACGAACCCGGGTTAGACAGGATACTCTCAAAGGCTTTATCCGATGGAAATATAGAGTTTACAACTGATTATGAGTATGCCGTAAAGAACTCAGACTTCATCTTCATAGCAGTTGGAACGCCGTCAAGGGAAGACGGTTCTGCAGATCTCTCCTTTGTAGAGAGTGCTTACAGGAGCATAGCTAGGTATATAGGAGATAAGGACTTTAAGGTAATAGTTAACAAGTCAACAGTGCCTGTTGGAACTGGAAGGTGGGCAAGAGAGTTTATAGCATCCTTGCTTAGAGAAAGGGGAATAAAGGAGCCTGAAAAGAGGTTTGAAGTAGTTTCAAATCCGGAGTTTTTGAGAGAAGGGAAGGCAGTAGAAGACTTTATGAAGCCAGACAGGGTTGTTGTAGGTGCAGACAACCGGGATGTAGCGGGGCTAGTAGCATCCCTGTATGAAAAACTTCAGCCCCCGATACTAATAACGGACCTTCCTACTGCAGAGATGATAAAGTATGCCTCAAACGCATTCCTTGCGACGAAGATCTCATTTATAAATGAGATAGCAAACATATGTGAGAAGTTGGGAGCAGACGTTACGGTAGTTGCAAGGGGGATGGGTTTAGATCACAGGATAAGTCCTCACTTTCTAAGGGCAGGTTGCGGTTTTGGGGGTAGCTGTTTCCCTAAGGACGTTAAGGCATTAATCCATACAGCTAAAGAGGTAAGGGAGGAACCAGAGCTCCTTGAAAGTGTAATTTCGGTAAATGAGAGACAGAAGCTTAGGCCTGTGGAGAAGCTCCTAAAACACATTCCCAGCTTGGAGGGGAAAAGGGTTGCTGTTTGGGGATTGTCCTTTAAGCCTGAAACCGACGATATGAGGGAAGCACCGTCAATTCCTATAGTAAGGGAGCTGGTAAAGAGGGGAGCTTACGTTCTTGCCTACGATCCGGTTGCCTTAGAGAACGCCAGAAAAGTATTCTCTGAAGAGCTTAAAGCGGGAAGGTTGGAGCTTGTATCTGATAAGTACGAGGCCTTAGAAGGCTCAAATGCCCTTATACTTGTGACAGAGTGGGACGAGTTTAAAGAAGTTGACTTTGATAAACTTAAGGGCAAAGTGGTAGTTGATGGGAGGAACCTGTGGGAGCCTTCCATTATGAAACAGTTTTGTACTTATGAAAGTATTGGGAGACCTTAAGATGAACATAACCAGTAATAGAGAAGTTCTGAAGAAACTATACTCGCCTTTTGGATGGCTTTTGGCAAAGGCCAACGTTTCGCCTAACTTAATAACCCTTTCGGCCGTTGTATTTGGAACTCTCGCTGCTTTCCTCTACTATACCGGCCATCCTGTTGTTGGGGCTTTTCTACTTTTCGTTTCGGGAGTTCTTGACCTCTGTGACGGTTACGTTGCAGTAAACAACAGGAAGGCAACTAAGTTCGGAGCAGTTTTTGACTGGATTGCAGATAAGTGGGTTGATGGGTTTGTCCTAGGTTCTGTTGCATTAAAGTATGCAAACCCTTGGGTTGCCCTGCTTGCGGTAGTATCAACGATGCTTCACACCTTTATAAAACCGGTTGCATATGCTGAGATCGGTTATGCAGAAAGGACTACGGGGAAGATAAAGGATCCTCTAGAGAGTACAGGCTTTTTCGGAAGGCCTGAGACTTTTATAGTTCTTTTTATTTCGTCTATTTTATATCCTTTGAACCATAAGGTTTTGACTTACGGAATTGAGTTTATTGCTGTAATGTCCCTTCTTTCCCTGCTCCACAGGGTTTACTACCTGTACAAGAGATACGGAAAAGAGTACGAGGTGTAAGTTATGGATAGACCTTACGTTTTAATAGTTTCAGAAGTTACTATTGATGGGAAGCTTACTCTTGCCAAGGGAGTTTCAAGTAAAGAGATAATGAAGTTAATGGACGAAGAGGCTAATAGGTACCTTCACCAGATAAGGGCTGAGTGCGATGGAATAATGGTTGGAGCAAACACTGTTAGGATAGATAATCCGAATCTAACTGTTAGGTACGTTGAAGGAGAGAATCCAGTTAGAGTAATTCCGACCTCTACCGGAGATATTCCGCTTGATTCAAACGTACTCCATACAGAGGTAGCTCCCACCATAATTGCTGTTTCTGAGAGAGCTCCTGAAGTAAGATTGGTAGAGTTTGAAAAGAGGGGAGCAAGGGTAATTGTGGCCGGTAAGGATAGAGTGGATTTTCCTCTCCTTTTAAAGAAGCTCAAGGAGATTGGAATTAATAAACTCATGGTTGAAGGTGGGAGTAAGGTTAACTGGGAGCTGATTAAGAACGATTTGGTAGATGAAATAAGGTTGATTCACCTGCCGGTTGTTGTAGGAGGAGACGACGTTCCTTCCCTTACTTCAGGGGAAGGATTTGGTAGTTTAGAGGCTGTTAAACGGTTTAAGATAAAGAGGGTATTTAAGTGCGGTAATCAAATAGTAACTGAGTATCAGCGCTTTTAAGGTATGTTTAAGTATCTATTAAAACGCTTTCTTCAGATGGTTCCTATTGTTATCGGTATGACTTTCGTCTCCTTTGTCATCGTTAAACTCGCTCCAGGGAACTACTTCACCCAGCTTGAACTTAACCCTTCAATTTCAAAGGAGACTATAGAGGAGCTTAAGAAACTTTACGGTTTAGATCAAAACCTGTTCCTTCAGTACTTTAAGTGGCTCTTAAATGCACTTCAGTTTAACCTTGGTTACTCCTTTGCTTACCACAAGCCGGTTTTAGATTTAATTAAAGAGAGACTAGTTAATACACTTGAACTTACAGTTACTTCCTTTGTCCTCTCTTGGCTCGTAGCTGTTCCCCTTGGAATAGTTGCCGGAGTTTACAGGGGGAAACTTTTAGATAGGTTAATAACTCTCTTTTCCCTCTTTGGTATTTCCCTTCCAAACTTCTTTTTAGCGTTTATTTTCATGTACTTTGCCGCCAAAACGGGACTTTTCCCTATCGGAGGAGTTGTCTCTCAGAACTACGATTCCCTTCCCTGGTGGGGGAAAGTCCTTGATAGGCTTTGGCATATGGCCTTACCCCTTTCAGTCCTTGTAATAGGAAGTATTGCCGGTCTTTTAAGGCTTGTGAGGAGTACGATAATAGACGAGCTTAACAAGGATTACGTTAAGGTTGCAATAGCAAAGGGATTACCTTATAGGGTTGTAGTGATGAAACACGCTTTTAGGAATGCGCTTAATCCGTTTTTAACGTTGATAGGGTTTGACATTGCCGGTCTCCTTTCGGGAGCGGCTTTAGTTGAGATAATTACTGCCTGGCCGGGAATGGGTAGATTAATGTTTGAAGCTGTTATGTCTCAGGACCTCTTTTTGGTCATGGGTTCCCTTTACATAGGCGGAATAATGCTCGTTTTGGGAAATTTAATTGCCGATATCCTTATAGCTATTAATGATCCTCGTATAAGGGAAAAGGAGGTAGAAGGGAGAGTTGTTTAAGTCTTTTTTATCCTTCCTTGAGGAACTTTACCTAAAGAATTCCTTAGCGGCATATTCCCTTTTGTTTCTGCTGTTCCTTTACTTCGTCGCTGTTTTTGCCGATTTTATAGCTCCCTATCCTTACGATGTTCAGTTCCGCCATTACCCTTATTTTCCTCCAACGCCCATTCACTTTTTTGATGAAAACGGGAAATTTCACATCCGCCCCTTTGTTTACGGCCACAAACTCGTTGACCCTGTTGAGAAGGAGTACGCAGTTGATTACTCAAAGAAGTACCCGATTTACTTCTTAGTTGAGGGTGAACCTCATTACCTGTTTGGCTTTATAAAGACTAACCTTCATCTCTTCGGCACTAAAGGAGGACACATATTTTTGATGGGAACAGACCGTTTAGGTAGGGACATTTTCTCTAGACTTGTCTACGGAACGAGGATTTCCCTCACAATCGGGCTGATAGGAGTTCTTATTTCCTTCTCTATAGGACTTCTTGTAGGTTCAGTTGCAGGTTACTTTGGAGGAGTTGTTGATACTTTAGTGATGAGGTTTATTGAAATCCTGATGGCCTTTCCTGCTTTTTACTTGATGCTTGCTCTTCGTTCAATGTTTCCAATAGATATGCCAAGTATTCTCGTTTTTATCGTTATCGTTGTGATACTCTCACTAATCGGCTGGGCTGGGCTTTCAAGGGTTATAAGGGGAATGGTTCTCTCTATAAGGGAGAACGATTACGTTAAGGCTGCGAGAGTTTTAGGGGGAAGTCACCTCTACGTTATTCTGAAGCATGTAGTTCCAAATACACTCTCTTACGTTATAATTGCGGCAACTTTGAGTATTCCTGGCTATATTCTAGGCGAAGCCGCCTTAAGCCTTATAGGGCTTGGTATTCAGGAGCCATTTCCTTCGTGGGGAAATATGCTTTCAGAGGCTGAGAACGTTCACGTTCTCTCGTCCCATCCTTGGGTTTTGGCTTCGGGAGTAGTTATTTCTTTGGTTATTATTGCCTTTAACCTCCTAGGAGATGGCTTAAGGGATTACTTTGACGTAAAGCTGGAGAGGTAGAATGCTTTACATTCTCCTTTATCAGGTCTTAGGGATTACTCTTTTTAAATACATAAGTTTTAGGAGCATTTACGCTGCTTTAACTGCTATGTTCGTTGGATTTCTCCTGTACCCCTACTTTGAAAGGAAGTTAAAGGATTTACAGTTTAAACAGACTATTAAGGATTACCTCCCTGAAACCCATAAGAAGAAGAACGTGCCCACTATGGGAGGCCTTCTTATCTTAACTGCCCTTTTAATTTCAATTCTGGTGTGGAATAACCTGTTTAACAGGTTTATTTGGGTAGTTATTTTTGTCCTATTGGCTTTTGGAGCTCTCGGTTTCGTTGACGACTACATAAAGGCGAAGTTGAAAAACCCTGAAGGGCTTTCTGAAAGGACGAAGTTCTTTTTTCAGCTCCTCTTTGCTACTTTAGTTGCAGTTTTCCTGTACCTGAGCGGTTTTTCTACTGAGCTCTATTTCCCTGTTTTTAAGAACCTTCACTTTGACCTCGGCCTTCTCTTCATTCCTTGGGCGGTCTTTATAATCGTTGGGACTTCAAACGCCGTTAACTTGACAGATGGCCTTGATGGCCTTGCGATAGGGCCGGTTTTAACAACTAGTTTCGTTTTTATGGTTTTCTCCTACGTTGCCGGTAACTACAAGCTGGCAAGTTACCTCCATATTCCCTACGTTCCCGGTGCCGGGGAGCTTACCATTGTGTGTTCTGCCCTTATCGGTGCCTCTTTAGCCTTCTTATGGTTTAACACCTACCCCGCTGAAGTCTTCATGGGAGATGTTGGTTCCCTCTCTCTGGGAGCTCTCCTAGGAACGGTTGCTGTTTTAACAAAACAGGAGTTCATTTTGGCAATTGCAGGAGGAGTCTTTGTCCTTGAGACCCTTTCGGTTATAGTTCAGAGGTACTACTTTAAGTACACAAAGAGGAAGTACGGTCAGGGAAGAAGGATATTTAAGATGGCTCCCTTACATCACCACTTTGAAAAGAAAGGGTGGGAAGAGCCTAAGATAACTGTTAGGTTTTGGATACTTTCAATAATACTTGCCCTTCTTGCTTTAAGTATGCTGAAGATCCGCTGATTAATCAAATTTGATTCCTGCTGCTTTTAGAATTTCCAGTACTCTCTTATCCTTAAGGCGACACGGAGATTTGACGTTAAATCTGTCAACTTTCTCAATGATTCCCATTTCCCTTAAGATTGTTGCGTGCTGAGATAGGAGCGGTTGGGGAACTCCCAACTCCTCCCTTATCTCTTTTGGTTTTTTAGGGCCTTTTGCCAGTGAAACTACTATTCCTATTCTTATTGGGTTTGATAGGAGTTCAAATAGCTTTGCATGTTCTTCATATTTTTTATACTTTTTCCCGCAGGATTCAGACATTCAGAACCTCCGTACCTTTTGCGTAAGCTTATTTTAGCAAAAGGAGAGTTAGATGTTTAAAAGGTTAAAAGAGGATATAGAAACCGTTTTTGAGAGGGACCCTGCGGCAAGGAGTATTTTAGAAGTTCTCCTCTGTTATCCCGGCCTCCATGCAGTCTGGCTCCACAGAATTGCCCACTGGTTTTGGACCCACAACCTTAAGCTAATTGCCAGAATTATCTCCCACTTCTCAAGGTGGCTTACCGGAATTGAAATTCACCCTGGGGCTAAGATAGGAAGGCGTTTTTTCATTGACCATGGAATGGGGGTCGTTATCGGTGAGACTACTGAAATAGGAAATGACGTTACCCTTTACCATCAGGTTACTCTAGGGGGAACGAGTACTAAAAAGGGGAAAAGGCACCCGACGATAGGGAACAACGTTGTAATAGGGGCAGGTGCTAAAGTTTTAGGGCCCGTTAAAATTGGGGATAACTGTAAAATAGGAGCAAACTCCGTTGTTATAAAGGATGTTCCACCTAACTCAACTGTAGTTGGGATTCCAGGTAAAGTTGTTAGGAGGGAAGGAATAAAGCCAACTAAGGTGGACCTTGAGCACGGGAAGCTTCCGGACCCCATTATGGAGTCTCTTAAACAGATGCTTGACATAATTCATGACCTTGAACTTGAGGTTAAGACCCTGAAGAAAGAGATTAGGGAAAAGGAAGAGCGATGAGGTTTTGTCTATCTTTAATAACAGCCTTTCTGTTTATTCTCCTTTCCTACTCCTTTGCCCAGATTCCTAAACCCGGTTCTAGAGTTTATACCGTTCAGGTTGCCTCTCTGAAGAGTAAGGTTGAGGCTGAGTCTATTTTAAAAAAGGTCTCTTCTTTTCCAGGAGCACGGATTTCCTACAGGAATGGAAGGTATAAAGTAAGAGTAGGTTTTTTCAAGACTTATAAGGAGGCCCAGGAGTTTGTTAAAAAGTCTGGGCTGACCAAGGTCGTTTCCGACTATTACATCACGCGGATAACTTTTAACCCGGAGGGAGTTTTTTTCCCTGAAAAGGAAGAAAAGAGCAAAGAAGTTAAAACTGAGGTTGAAACTCCTCAAGAAGTCAAGAAAGAGGAAAAAGAGGTAGAGACTGAGAGCCCCGTTCCGTTAAAGAAAGAAAAGGAAGTTTCTACCGGTGAAGATAGCGGAACTGAGAAGGAAAAGGAGGAAGTTGAACCTGATGAAGAGAAACAGTTAGAGTCTGATAAAGAGGATAAGGATTTAACTTCAGATGTTAAAAAGCAGGTATTTTCGTATAAGGAGCCTTTACCGAAAGAAACTAAAGTTAAGAAGGAGAAAGAGGAAGGGGGTAATTGGAAGAAAGTAGCACTTCCTACTCTTATCGTTACTTTCCTTTTTGTGTTCTTTTCTTTGTTAAGAAGAAGGAAAGGCAAGTTGAAGGAAACAGATTTTGAAAGTTACGTTGCAGATTTACTAAATCAGGGAAAGTACAAAGAGTTAATTGAGTTGGCGGTTCCCTACCTTATGAAACGGCCTAAAGATACCTTTGTGAAGAAGGCTTTGGCGGAGAGCTACGAAAAGCTCGGTAGGTACCTTGAGGCGGCCGATGTTTACTCTGAGATAGCAAAGGACCTTGAGGAAAAGGGACTTAATGTTTTGGCTGAGGACTTTAAGAGGAGAGCCAATGAGCTTTACCAGATGGAGTTTGGAAAGAGGTAGGGAAGTCTTCCCTACCCCTTGGAAAATCTACTTGAGCTCTTTCTTCTGCTCTTTTAAGAATGGCATCATCTCCCTTAGTTTCTTTCCGACTTTTTCAATCGGATGTTCAGCTTCCATTCTCCTGTAGGCGTTGAGAACTGGGTAGTTTGCCTGAGCTTCAAGGACGAACTCTTTTGCGAACTGTCCAGTTTGGATTTCTTTAAGGATTTGTTTCATGTTCTCTTTGACCCTTTCGTCAATTACCCTCGGGCCTCTAGTGTAGTCTCCGTACTCAGCTGTGTCTGATATTGAGTACCTCATACCTGCAAGGCCGTGCTGGTAGATGAGGTCAACTATTAACTTTAGCTCGTGGAGGCACTCAAAGTATGCAACTTCAGGTTGGTAACCTGCCTCTGTAAGGGTCTCAAACCCGGCCTTTATTAGTGCAGAAACTCCACCGCAGAGGACCGCCTGCTCTCCAAAGAGGTCGGTTTCTGTTTCCTCTTTGAAGGTTGTTTCAATTACTCCGGCCCTCGTTGCACCGATACCTTTAGCGTAGGCAAGGGCAATTTCCTTTGCTTTTCCTGTGGCGTCCTGGTGAACGGCTACGAGTGCAGGAACTCCTGCTCCTTCAAGGTAGGTCCAGCGAACTAAGTGACCAGGCCCTTTTGGAGCTACCATAAATACGTCAACGTCCTGAGGAGGAACGATTTGGTTAAAGTGAATGTTGAAACCGTGGGCAAAAGCGAGGGCTTTTCCTGGCTCCAAGTTTGGCCTTACTTCCTCTTCGTAAACCCTCTTTTGAACAGGGTCTGGCAGTAGGAACATTATAACGTCGGCTTTCTTTGAGGCTTCTTCCGGCGTTAGAACTTCAAAGCCGTCCTTTTTAGCCTTTTCTGCAGATTTACCAGGCCTGATACCGATTATCACGTTAATTCCGCTGTCCCTTAAGTTAAGAGCATGGGCGTGTCCTTGACTTCCGTAGCCGAGGATTGCTACTGTCTTGTCCTTAAGGTACTCAAGGCTTGCATCTTCGTCGTAGTATACCTTTGCCATCTTTACCTCCGTATTCTAAATCTTTAAGTTTTTTCCTCTCCGAAAGTTTCGCCCTGAAGTGCTCTCACCATTGCAACTCTTCCAGTCCTTGCCATTTCTTTGATCCCGAGGGGCTTTATTAGTTCTAAAAACGCGTCAACTTGGTCCTCATCTCCGGTTAGTTCAACGGTATAGGTATCGTGGGAAACGTCAACGATCTGAGCTCCAAATATGTCAACAAGCCTCTTTACTTCTTCCTTCTTATCCTTTGTCTCAACCGATAGGCGGACTATGAGGAGCTCCCTGTCCAGCTTCTTCTTATCCGTTAAATCCCTTACCTTAAAGACGTCTATTATTCTCCTTAGCTGTTTGACTATCTGCTCAATTGTGTGCTCGTCTCCCTTTGCTACCATTGTAATTCTTGATATTGTAGGGTCTTCCGTATGACCTACGTTTAGACTTTCTATATTGTAGCCTCTAGAGCTGAAGAGCTCTATTATCCTTGCTAGAGCTCCCGGCTGATTTTCAACAAGAACGCTTATTATATGTTTCCTCTCCTCTTTCCTATCCATAACTTCCTCTTTAAACCGCTTTTTTCTCCCTCTTCTTACCGTAACTTGGCAGAATCATTTCGTGAAGGGCTCCCCCCGGCGGAACCATCGGGTAAACGTCCTCTTCCCTATCTACGATAAAGTCTATAACAACTGGCCTGTCGTTTATAGACATCGCTTCCTTTAAGACCTCTTCTACTTCTGAGGGCTTTTCAGCCCTTAGTCCGACTCCTCCCATTGCCTCAACCAGCTTTACAAAGTCTGGCTGAACGTCAAGGTGAACTTGGGAGTAGTTCTTGTCGTAGAAGATTCCCTGCCACTGGCGCACCATTCCGAGGAAGTTGTTGTTTAGGATTGCTACCTTTATGGGTATGTTGTAGTGAACGGCGGTAACGATTTCCTGCATGTTCATCTGGAACGAGCCGTCTCCGGAAATACAGAAGACTGTTTTATCGGGCCTTCCAACTTTTGCTCCGATGGCAGCCGGAACGCCAAATCCCATAGTTCCGAGTCCGCCAGAGGTAATGAACTGGCGTGGGTACTTAAACTTGTAGTACTGGGCCGTCCACATCTGGTGCTGTCCAACGTCTGTGGTTATTATGGCCTCTCCCTTCGTTACTTGCCAGATCTTCTCTATTACGAACTGAGGTTTTATTACCCTATCGCTCGGTTCGTACCAGAGGGGGTAGCGCTCAGCCCAGCTCCTCACCTTTAGTATCCACCTTTCCCTTGCTCCGTAGAATTCCCTGTTCTTCGCTACTAACTTTTCAACTTCAGGAAGGAGCTCCTCCATTACGAGCTTTGCATCTCCAACTATAGGTATGTCAACAGGTTTGTTCTTACCAATTTCTGCACTGTCAATGTCTATGTGTATAACCTTTGCGTTTGGGGCAAACTCTGAAAGCTTCCCCGTTACCCTGTCGTCAAATCTTGCACCTATTGCTATGAGGAGGTCGGCCTCCTGAACCGCCATGTTTGCCGCGTAAGTTCCGTGCATTCCGAGCATTCCGAGGAAGAAGGGGTGGTTGCCTGGGACTGCCGTTAAGCCCATTAAGGTAGCAACCATGGGAATGTTCGCAACTTCTGCCATCTTTACGACTAGGTCTGAGGCTCCTGAGGAGACAACACCTCCTCCGATGTAGAGAACCGGCCTTTCAGAGGTTGCTATGGCCTTTGCGGCTTTCTTTATCTGCCCTGGGTGTCCCTTTAGAACAGGCTTGTAACTCCTTATCTGAACAGGAGCTTTATACTCCTCCTCAAAGAAGTCCGTTAGTTCCCTTGTAACGTCCTTTGGAAGGTCAACCAGGACGACGCCGGGACGGCCTGTCTTTGCAATGTGGAAGGCCTTTTTAATCGTATCTGCAAGGTCTTTAACGTCCTTTACTAAGAAGTTGTGTTTTGTTATAGGGCGGGTTATTCCAACTGTATCAACTTCCTGAAATGCGTCGTTGCCTATCATGAAAGTCGGGACGTTTCCTGTAAAGGCTACTACGGGGGAGGAGTCTATCTGAGCTGTTGCTAGGCCTGTTACTAAATTCGTTGCACCTGGGCCGGATGTGGCAAAGCAGACTCCAACTTTCCCTGTAGCCCTTGCATACCCGTCGGCTGCGTGGGCTGCTCCCTGTTCATGCCTTGTAAGGTAGTGCTTTAAGGGGCTGAATGGTAGTCGGTCGTAGATGTCTAATACTGCTCCCCCTGGGTATCCAAAAATCCTTTCAACACCTTCAAGTTCAAGGGCTCTTAGTAAAATCTCTGCTCCAGAGAGCTTCATAGTTGTATTCCTCCTTAGGCGTGTAAGAGGGAATGATATCAAAAATAAACCTTCCTATATTTATTTCTCCACCCCTTATTGGGAGGAGTTCTTGATAGTAGAGAAGTTGAAATTTAGAGACCCGGCTGAGCTCTTCTTTACCCTTAAAGCTCACGGCTATCCGGTCAAGCTCTTCCTTGATTCTGCTTCGGTTAACTTGAAAACCGGAAGGTACTCTTTTATAGCCGTCGGCTCTGAGGAGGAGTTTATCTTAGACGAAGGAGCTGGTGGGTTTAATGAGCTTGAGTCCCTCTTCTTTAAGCTTAGGAAGAGGTTTTTTGTTCCGGAAGTTCCTTACGGCCTCATGGGATACGTTTCCTACGATGCAAATACTTTGATTGAAGAAGTTCCTTCCTCCAAGGTTGACGATATAGGTATGCCGCTCCTCCACTTCTTCCTTCCCCATACCCTCTTTTTCTTTGATAACTTAAAGAGGGAGCTCTACTTGGTTTCCCATGAACCCTTTAAAGTTCCAGATGAGAAGGAGTACGTAGGGGAGTATAAGGGGGAGCTCCTATCCTCAAATATGGATGAGGAGTACTTTGAGTGGGCAGTTAAGAGGATTAAGGATTACATAGCCTCGGGAGACACCTTTCAGGTTAACTTTTCTCAGAGGTTGGATTTAAACTTTTTAGGAGACCCCGTTAGTCTTTACAGGGAGCTGAGGAGGATTAACCCTTCTCCGTTTTCATTCTACATGGAGTTGGGGGAGTTTAAGGCGGTTTCCTGTTCACCTGAGAGGTTACTCCAGATTGAGGGGAGGGTTGCCCAGACCCGTCCGATAGCCGGAACCAGGAGGAGGGGAAGGACGGCTGAGGAGGATGAGAAGTTAAAGAGGGAACTTTTACTCTCTGAAAAGGAGAGGGCAGAACACGTTATGCTCGTTGACCTTGAAAGGAATGACCTGGGAAGGGTCTGCGAGTACGGAAGCGTTGAGGTTAATGAGCTTATGGTCTTAGAGGAGTACTCCCACGTTACCCACATAGTTTCAAACGTAAAGGGAATTCTGAAAGAAGGGGTTAGTGAAGTAGAAGCCCTCAGGGCGCTTTTCCCCGGGGGAACGATAACTGGAGCTCCGAAGATAAGGACTATGGAGATAATAGCTGAGCTTGAGCCAACCAGGAGAGCTCTCTACACCGGCTCTGTAGGTTATCTAGGGTTTAACGGAGTTTCTGACTTTAACATAGTTATAAGAACCCTACTCCTTAGGGAGAACAGGGGATTTCTCCAGGTAGGTGCCGGTATAGTCTGGGACTCCCACCCCCGTAGGGAATACAAGGAGACCCTCCACAAGGCAAGAGCCCTCCTGGCCTCCCTGAAGCTCTCTTAGCTTACTCCTTTTCTTCTTGTTCTTCTCTTTCTCTCTTCTGGCTCTCTAGGAGCTGGCTAAGTTCAGCGACTGTTGAGCTGTTGAGCTTTTCTTCAATGATGAGCCTTATTAACCTATTAAGTTTCTGTTCGTTGTTGCCCGCCACTCCGTAGAGGATGTAGTAGAGTTTCTTTGGAATGGAGAGCCTAACGACTTTGTTGGCCCTTTTTCCAGCTTTTCTTCCTCTTGCCATTTTTTCCTCCGAATTTCTGTTTTTAATTTATTTTATTCAATATTAAAAAGAATTAAAAGAGTCTTCTTCCTAAAATATCGTGTAGGTGGATTATTCCTTTTAACTTTCCTTCCTTGTTAACCACGGGTAAAACTGTTATCTTGTGTTTTTCCATCTCCCTGAGAGCTTCTTCTCCGTAAGCTTCTTCTTCTATTTTTTTAGGATTTTTTGTCATTAACTCTGAAACTTTCGTTTCTAGTGTAGCTCCCTTTTCAAGAGCTCTCCTTAGGTCACCGTCGGTTATTATCCCTACCAGCTTTCCATTTTCAACTACGAGAGTTGCTCCAATTTTTTTACTTGAAATTTCAAAAATTGCCTCTTTTAAGGGTGTATCTGGTTTAACTATCGGAATTTCCCTACCGGTTCTCATTATCTCTTTAACCTTTGAGAGTCTTATTCCAAGCTTTCCTCCTGGGTGAAACTTTGCAAACTCCTCCGGCGTAAACCCTTTAAGCTTCATAAGTGCAGCTGCAATAGCGTCTCCCAGGGCTAAAGTTACCGTTGTTGACGTTGTTGGTGCGAGGTTTAAGGGACATGCCTCCCTTTTTACTCCGATATTGAGGACTACATCTGAAAGCCTTGCTAGTGAGGAGTTTGGATTGCTGGTTATGGCTATAACTGGAATTCCGAAACTCTTTATAAGGGGGATTATTGATAGGAGCTCTGCAGTCTCTCCGCTGTTTGATACTGCTATTACTGTGTCCTCTCCCTTAACCATTCCAAGGTCGCCGTGGGCTGCGTCGGTTGGGTGGAGGAAAAATGCAGGGGTACCGGTACTTGAGAGGGTTGCCGCTATCTTCTTACAGATTAACCCAGACTTTCCCACTCCCGTTAAGACTACCCTTCCTCTCGTTCTGTGTAGGAGTTCTACAGCCTTAACAAAGTCCTCGTTAAGCTCTCTGGCGAGTTTCTCTATTGCTTGAGACTCCTCCAGGAGGACCCTCTTTCCCTCCTTTAATATCTCTTCCATTAAGCCTCCTTAAGACTTTTTCCCTGTACCTCTCTTCGTTAAAGGGATTTCTGAGCCACTCCCTTGGGAAGGTTCTAATCCAGCGGTTGAGGTTCTCTATTCTTTTTTTGTTTGTCGGGTGGTCCATAAAGAGCTCTTCAACTCCAGAAGGTTTAAACTTCATTAGGGAATCAAGTATTTCAATTGTCTCTATTGATGCTACAGGGTTCCAGCCCGCCTTTCCTGCGTAGTAAGCTCCCATTGCGTCTGCTTCAAACTCCTCCTTCCTTGAGTATCCAGAAATTACGATCTGGTAGAGGACTTTTAGAACCTGTTCTTCAACTGGGGAGAGCTCCTTACCGCTTAAGGTGAGGGAGAGGATAAAGTTAATTCCGTAGATTAGCTGTAGCCTTCGTATTGCGTGTCTTCCTACTATGTGGCCCGTTTCGTGGCCAAGTACAAAGGCTAGGTCTGCTTCGTTCTTTAGTTTCTTTAAAAGGCCTGTGTAGATGTAGACCCATCCTCCGGGTAGTGCAAAGGCGTTAAGCTCGTCCTTCTCTATTACTTTATAGTGGTACTTTATGTCGTGTCTATCGCTTACAGACGCTATCCTCTGTCCTACCCACTTAACGTACTGGTTGACTATCGGGTCTTTACAGAGCTTTTCCTTTGATTCAACCTTCCTTGCAGCAGCGGCCCCTATTGCAACTTCCTGAGAAGTTGGAATTAGGATGAAGGACGTTTCCCCAAAGGGTGAAGTCCTTACTACCCCGCAGGCAAAAGCAAAAAGGCTTAATATCAATAAGAGGGAAAGGGCATATATTCTCCTCATAGCTATTAAATTCTACAATAAGGATTACTGGTAAAGGATGGACGGTAAATTAGGAACGTCTCTTGTTCTCACCCAGCAGTTAAAACTTACTCCCAACGTCATTTTTAGCTTGGAGCTCCTGCAACTTCCCCTTTTTCAGCTTGAAAATATTTTGAGGAATGAGATTGAGGAAAACCCTTTAATTGAGCCCCTGGACTTTGTTTATGAGTCATCTCCTGTTTACTACGAGCCTTCAGAGGACGAGGAGAGCTCCCCTCTTCCCTCTCCAGTCTCTGTTAGACAGCAGTTAATTAACCAGGTAAACCTTGAGTTTGATGGAGTTGAGAGGGAAATAGCTACTTATATGGTTGATAACCTTGATAGAAAGGGACTTTTAACTTTACCCCTTGAGGAGATTGCAAGAAGTTTTAAAGTTTCAGTTGAACTTGTTGAATCTGTTAGGAAGAAACTGAAGGAGTTTGAGCCGGTTGGCTGCGGTTCTCTAACTTTAGGTGAGCTCCTTGAGTCTCAGCTAAAGGAGGTGGGAGCTCCAGAAAAGTTCATAAAAGCCGCTCGTAGTTTTGAATCGGTAAAGAGTAAAGAGGAGTTTCTGGAAAAGAGCGGTTTAAATAAAGAGGAGCTTGAGGAGTTTCTATCCTACCTAAAGCGTGTAGATCTCCTTCCCTTTGAGGACGGCTTTGGAGTAGTTAAGATAAAGCCGGATGTTAGAGTTTGGCTTGAGGGAGATGAAGTTAAGGTTGAAGTCTTAACTCCTAAATCCTTTGAGTTTAGGGTAAACAGCTACTACCTAAAGTACGCAGAGAGGGAAGAGCTCAGGAGGTATCTAAATGAGAAGTACCAGAGGGCCCTTTACCTGAAGAGGGCTATTGAGAGTAGGGTAGAGACTCTCTCTAAGCTTTCAAAGGCAATCTTTGAGAGGCAGAGGGAATTTCTTAGGGACGGGAAAACCCTTAGACCTTTAACGATCTCTCAAGTTGCCCTTCAGGTTTCACTCCACGAGTCAACTGTCAGCAGGGCGGTAAAGGATAAGTTCGTTGAAACTCCTTTTGGCGTTTATCCATTAAAGTCTTTCTTTAAAAAGGGAATTTCGGGAACGTCGGTTGAGGAGGTTAAAGGGCTAATAAAGGAACTTATAGAGAATGAGGATAAGAGGAAACCTTTGAGCGATAGCAAAATAGCTTCTCTTTTAGGAGAGAGGGGGATAAAGATTGCAAGGAGGACGGTTGCAAAGTATAGGGAGGAGATGGGAATACCGGGAGCTTACAGGAGGAAGGTAAAGTGAGAACTCCCGACTTGATGGATATATTCAGCTCGGCTTCCTACAGGTTCCTTTACAGAGTAGTAAGCTTTTTGAGGTTTTTGTTCATAGTAGTTATGACGGTTTACCTGTTCTCATGCCTTTCAAGTTTGGCTGTGAACCTCTTTGTATACTTAAGGTCTTCGGGCTTTTACCTCTCTTACGAGAGTATGAGGCAGTTCTTAACAGACGCCCTCTTTGTCCTCGTTATTCTGGACTTTGTAAGTGCCATGTTCTACAGTAAGAGAATTCACTACGTTCTCACCCTTCTAGAGATCGGATTCATAGTTGTAATGAGGAAGTTGATACTCCTTACTCCAACCCCTGAGAACTCCCACCTAATTTTCGTCCTTTCCCTTGCAGCTTCCGTCTTTTTTATCCTTATCTTCTACTTCTATAAGGTAACTGGAAGGTTAAGGAAAGCGAGGTAGTTATGGAGAGACTGTTAAAGACTATTTCAGGTTCACTGGAGGGTAGTTGGCTTTCCTCTTTAAAAGTCCTTGAGGATAAACTCTCAGAACTTCCAAACCCAAGGAGGGCCCTCATCTACTTTGAAAAACTCCTTTCCTCTTTCCCTGATAGACCAGACTGGCTTGACGATGAGTACCTCTACCACCTGCTTACTCTCTTTTCCTCCTCAAACTACTTGGCAGACTTCCTTACCAAGAATCCCCACTTTTTAAAGACCTTAAAGGGTATTTACAGGAGGAAATTTAAACCGAAGGACTTTGAGTTTAGTGTGGAAGGGGATAGGAGGAAGGTAAAGAAGGAGCTCCTAGACTATAAAAACCTCCAGATGGCAAGGGTGGTCCTCAGGGATTTACTGAGTCTCTCTCCCTTTGAAGAGCTCGTAAGGGATGTAACCTTAATTCACGATGCAATAAGTAGAGCTTCCCTTTCCTACTTGGAAGAGGAGTTTAAGAGGAAGTATGGAGAGCCTTCCTGCGGTTTAGCTATAGTTGATATGGGAAAGGCTTCGGCCTTTGAGCTTAACTACTCCTCAGACATTGACCTTATCTTTGTCTATGAGAGCCGTTTTGGGGAGACTTCAGGGGGAACCGTCGGGAAGCTCCAGAACCACGACTACTTTACCCTCCTTGTAAGGGAGTTCCTTGACCTACTAAACGGCGTTGTAGTAGTTGATACTCGTCTGAGGCCAAACGGAACTATGGGGCCTTTGGTAAACGACATATTGGCCCTGGAGGAGTACTACACCGCCGTTGCAAGGCCGTGGGAGAGGTTTGCCCTCCTTAAGGCAAGGCCTGCTGTAGGGGACTTGAGGAAAACCGGCCTTGAGTTCTTAAAACTAGCTAAAGCTTTTGTTTATAGGAAGTACGTAGACTTTACTCTAATTGAGGAGGTTTTAAGGTTAAAGGAGCTGATAAAGAGTAAAGTTTCAAAGAAGAGGGGAAAGGTTGACCTAAAGCTCGGTAGGGGCGGAATTAGGGAGGTTGAGTTCATAGTTCAGGCCTTCCAGCTAATTTACGGAGGAAAACAGAGGGAAATCCGTTCCCGCCATACTTTAACTGCTTTAGATAAGCTCCACAGATGGGGCTATCTGGGAGATAAGGAGTACTCAGAGTTAAAGGAAGCTTACCTCTTTTTGAGGAGAGCTGAACACATGCTTCAAATAACAAACTTTAGGCAGACTCAGACCTTCCACCCTGAAAGTGAGGAAGCAGAGGAACTTTCAAGGAAGATGGGGTTTAAGAACAGGGAAGAGTTCCTCTCAGTCCTCTATCACCACATGGATAGGGTTAACTACTACTTTAACAAGTTCTTCCCGACGGGGGACAGGAGGCCTCTATCTACCTACACTGAAGAAGACCTTAAGAGAATGGGGTTTGTTGAGCCGGGAGAGGTTAAGAGGTTTATAGACGTTCTCCTTTCAATGAAAGTTTTAACTCCTGAAGAGGTTAACAGGGTTGATATTATGGGGGAGCTCTTCTTAAGGCTTATTTTTGAAGCCCCCAGCTCAAAGAACGCAATGAAAAACCTGGTTAACTTCTTAGAAAAGGAGGAAGGTAGGGTCTTCTTCTTCTCCATTCTTAATCGGATAAACCTTTTAAACCTCCTCTTTTACCTCCTATCAACGAAAGACTTCTTCATAACCCGATTCCGTCAAACTCCAGAGATAGTTGACTATGTCTTTCAGCCCCAGCTGATAGAGGAGGAGATAAGGGAGGAGAAGTTAAGGGAGTTCTGGGAGGCCTCTAAGAACCTTAAACTTTTGAAGAATACCTTTGAAGTAGTTGCCCTTTTAAGGTACAGGCTTAGGAGGTCCGGAGTTGTTGATTTCTTTAACGAGCTAACGACGATTACCGATTTCATTCTGAAGGAGCTCTACCTTGAGATTTCCCCTTCCTTCTGCGTGGCCTCACTTGGAAAGTACGGAAGCCGTGAAATGAACGTAGGTTCCGACCTTGACCTTCTCTTCTTTAGGAGTTCAGGACACTCTGAAGAGGAAAGGGCGGTAAGTCTAATTAAGAGACTAGAAGGGCTTGGCTATGAGGTTGATACTCGTCTAAGACCCTTTGGAGAGAAGGGAGAACTGATCTTTACACTTAACTACTTTAAAAACTACCTAAAAGAGAGCGCAAGGGTTTGGGAGAGGTTAGCTTTTACCCGTTTTCGCTTCATCCTCGGAGAGTGCAGAGAGGAGGTTGAAGAGGTAGTAAAGGATTTCCTCTTTGGGAAGCCTTTAGATGAATCTACCTTTAATGAGATCGTTAAGATGAGGGAAAGGTTGGAGAGGGAGCTTGGAAGGGAAAAGAGGGATATAAAGTATTCACCAGGTGGAGTTGTTGACCTTGAATTTATATCCTATACCTACCAGCTCTTAAGGGGTAGGTGGCTGAGGAATACCTACTATTCCCTCCTTGAACTTTCAAAGGAGGAGAATTCCTTTTCAGGGCTCGTTGACCTCTACCTTGACCTTAGAAAGGCTGAGATTGAAAAGAGGCTCTTTGGGAACTTTATTTCCTACGGTGCTAAAATAGATGCCCTTAAGAGAAAGGTAAGGGAAGGATACCGGGAGTTTTTAAATTGGTGCAGGAGAGAAATTTCAGAGAGTACTTAGAGGCCTTAAAGGAGCTCCTGAGCGAGCACTTTGAAGGAAAGTTTTACTTTGTTCCCAGTACGGACAGCGTTGCTGCTAAGGAGCTCTTTGAACTTAAGCTTGCTCCTGAAGAGGTTCTCTCCTTCCTGGTCAAGTACGGTGAGGATTTAATTTCAAGGAGGTTCAACCTATTTCAGGTTAAAGAGCTTGTAAAGAACTTCTCAAGGAGGCCTTCTGAGAGCTCTGAGGTCCCTTACTCTGTAAACAGGGTTGAGATACTGATAGACTTTTTAGACTCTCTCTCAAGGGAGCTAAAGCTGGATCAGAGTTTACTAAAGAGGCGCCTTGAGGAGCTCTTGGAAGAGGAAGATAGTTTTAAAGTTGAGAGGGAGCTCTACAGGATAGAGGATGAGCTCTTCAACATGCTTGAGGAGACCCCTGCTGGGAGGAAGTGTAGAGAAGAGGCGGAGAGGAAGGTTGACAGGTTCTCCTTCTACTGGAAGGGGAAAGTTTTAGAGGTTACAAGGAAAGCTCTCGTTAGAGAGTGTCTGAGGAAGAGGTATGGAATCCCGGAGTTTACGTCTCTTAACACTCCTTGATTACCCCCGAGGAGACGTTAAGAGGGGAGAGAGGATTTACGAGGAACTCAAGGAGAAGGGAGTAGAGGACTTAAAGTTCATGTCAAAAGGTTACAGAGGAGTCGTTTTCAAAGGCCTTTTAAAGGGAAAACCTGTTGCAGTTAAGGTAAGGCGTTCAGACACTCCAAAGGAAGTTCCCTTAAAAGAGTATGAGTTCCTCTCATACCTTTTTAATACTTTTGGTTCAGATACTCCTGCTCCCCTTCCGTACTTTTCCACCGGCGATTTTGTCGTTATGGAGTGGATAGAGGGGAAGCCCTTTCCCGATGCCTTTAAAGAGGAACCGAGGCTTTCTACTAGGGGAGCTCTGATTTCATGCTACAAACTTGACGTTTCAAAAGTTGAGCATTCGGAGATTAAGGGAGAGAAACACCTTATCTTTACAGGTGAAGATGTGAAGGTTATTGACTTTGAGAGTGCAAAGTTTAAGGAAAGGCCGAGGAACCTTCTTCAGTTTGTCGGCTACCACCTAATAGGTAGGGGACTCTATAGAGAGTTGGGAGTAAGTTTAGGGACTTTGAGGGGGTTAATAGAGCTCTACAAGTTAGATCCAGATGAAGGTCTAAAGGGCTTTCTATCAGAGTTAAAACTTTGACAAGCTGAGCTCTTTGCCTATAATTCCCATCACAAGTTAAAGCGTGGAGGTGGCAAAGTGTCAACAAAGAGGACGTATCAGCCAAGTAGGCTTCACGGTAAAAGAGTTCACGGTTTTAGGGCCAGGATGAAGAGCAAGAGCGGAAGGGAGATACTCAGGAGGAGGAGAAAGAAAGGTCGCTGGAAGTTAACGGTAAGTGACGAGTGGAAGAGAAGGTAAGTTTTACTTTCCGCAAGGAAGAGAGACTGCGTAAGAGCAGAGATTTTAAAAAGGTATTTGACCACGGGAAGAGCCTCGGCGGTTCTACCGTGGCCTTTTACTTTTTACCGAACGACCTCGGGTTTCCAAGGGCAGGCTTTATAGCCAGTAAGAAGGTTTCAAAGAGAGCAGTAGATAGGAATAGGGCGAAAAGGTTAATGAGGGAAGTATTCAGGTTGAACAAGCACAGGTTAAAGCCTTACGACTTGGTATTTATTGCCCGTAAAGGAATTTTAGGGAAGAAGTATCAGGACGTAGAGAAAGACTTTTTGATCCTTGCAAAAAAAGCGGGAATTTTGAAGGAGAGTGGGTGAAGGCTTTAGTTATTTCTGCTATTAAGTTTTACCAAAAAGCTATCTCTCCTCTCTTTCCGGGCAAGTGCCGTTACTATCCTACCTGTTCTTCCTACGCCATTCTCTCAATAGAGAAGTACGGCCTTTTAAAGGGTAGTTTAAAGGCCCTATACAGAGTCCTTAGGTGCAATCCCTTTTCAAAGGGAGGCATAGACTATCCTTAGTTATGTCTAAAATTCTGATTTAAAGGAGTTAGGTAATGGGGCAACAGCAACCGAGTAAGTTATCGCTGTGGATTCAGTCATTTATCCTTGCCCTTTTAGTTGTTATAGGCTTTCAGTTTTTCTTCGGCCACAAGGGAGAAAAGGCCGGTGAGGTTTCAAAGGAAACTAAAAGGGCCCAGAGCGTTAAGGTTTCAGATATCCCTTCTGTAAAGGAACTGGGTCAAAGGGTTAATGTTGAAACGCCCCTTTACAGGGCTGAGTTCTCAACCGTTAACGGTAGGTTAGTTTCTCTCTTTATTAAAAAATATGACTACCAGTTGGTCTCTCCCTATTCAAAGGTTTCAGGTTTATACCCTTTAACTACTCTTTCCCTTAATGGGGAGCTCTCTAAGAAGCTCTCAAGATTAAACCTTACCCCTTCTTCACTTCAGCTCAAAGTTGAAGGCTCTCCGAAGAAACTTCTCTTTTCAGGGGAAATTGACGGTAAGAGGTTCATAAAGGAGCTCACTTTCTATCCCGATTCTTACAGAATAGACGTTAAGGTGGAGATTAAAGGGGAAGTAGGAGAGCTCTACACCATTTTGGGGCCGGATATAAACTTAAGTGCTAGTAAAGAAAGGGGTCACGTCGGTCCTGTTGTTGAGACAGAGGATAAAGTTTACAGGTTAGACCCTAAGGACCTCAACGGCTTTGTCTCCTTTAACAAGGTTGTATGGGCAGGAGAGGAAGAGAAGTATTTCTTAATGGCCGCTAAGGATAGGAACTTCTCTGCTATGGTTAAGGAAGTTGGAGGAGAGCATAGTTTAGTTGAGGCTTTTGTTGATGAGTTTACATTTTACGGAGGGCCTAAGGAACTTAAGGAGCTTGAGGCCCTTGGAATGGAAAGTGCCATAGACTTTGGAATTCTTGGCTTTCTCGCAAAGCCACTCTTAAAGTTCTTCATTTTCCTTCACAAGTTCGTTCCAAACTGGGGAGTTGAGATAATCATCTTTACCCTGATTATTAAGCTTATTCTCCACCCCCTCACACACAAGAGCTTTGTCTCTATGAAGAAGATGCAGGATTTAGCTCCTAAGCTTGAGGAGATAAAGAGGAAGTACGGAAACGACCCCCAAAAGCTCCAAGAAGAGACTATGAAGCTCTACAGGGAGATGGGAGTTAACCCTGCAAGCGGGTGCCTTCCGATGCTCCTCCAAATTCCTATCTTCATTGCCCTTTACGAGCTCTTCCTTAACGCAGTTGAGCTTAAAGGGGCTTCCTTCCTCTGGATTAGGGACCTTTCACAGCCCGACCCAACCTACGTTCTTCCAATCTTGATGGGCCTTTCTATGATCCTTCAGCAGTTCCTCACTCCTACTACAAACAAACAGCAGCAATACATCTTTTACGCTATGGCAGTTTTCTTTACCTTCCTCTTTGCCAGTTTCCCTGCAGGACTGGTCCTCTACTGGTTTACGAACAACGTTATTACTGCGATTCAAAACCTTATAATCATGAAGTTAACGGCAAATAAGGAAGGAGCTTAATGGAGGGAGGAGGTAGTTTAACCGGTTATTACTTTATCCTCTCCTTTCTCATTTTCCTCTCCGCCCTCTTCTCGGCCTCTGAAACAGCCTTCTTCTCGCTTAACACTTTGAGGCTTGAGAGGCTTGCCAAAGAGGGCAACAGGAAGGCAGCAGAAGTACTTAAGTTCCTTCAAAACCCTGCAGATTTAATCGCAACGATTCTGGTCGGCAACGAGATGGTGAACGTCGGTATTGCCTCAACTTCGGCTGTTCTGTTCGTTAAGCTTTTGGGTCGCGACCTAGGAGCAGCCCTTGCCGTTCCCGTAACTGTTTTTATCCTTTTAGTCTTTGGAGAGGTTACACCTAAGACCCTTGCCATCAAGTACGCTGAAAGGTATGCCTTTTTTATCCTTCCGTTTATAAAGTTTGCTTACTACTTGACTTACCCGGTTAGGGTTATCCTTGTCGGCTTTGCCTCCCTCCTTTTAAAACCCTTTGGAGTGGAGCTCTTTAGCTCTCCAAAGGCTATAACCGATGAAGAGTTCATGCTCCTGGTTTCAGAAGGAGCGAAGGAGGGGGCAATTGCACAGGAGGAGAAGGAGCTCATAGACAGGACCCTTGACCTTGGTGAGATTTTGGTTAAGGAGATTATGGTTCCAAAACACAGGATCTTTGCCTTAAAAGAAGATACTCCCGTTAGGAGAGCTCTGGAACTTTTAAAGGACGTTAAGTTTTCAAGAATACCGATTTACAAGGATTCCCTTGACCAGGTTACCGGCATTCTCTATACAAGGAGGATAATCCCCCTCACTTTAAGGCCGGAGGACTTTGATAGGCCGGTTAAGGACTTTGCCTCTGAGCCTTTCCTCGTTCCTGAGTTTTTAACGATTGATAAGCTCCTTGAGGAGATGCAGAGGACTAAGCGCCACATGGCGGTTGTTGTTGACGAGTATGGGAATACGGCAGGTGTAGTTACTCTTGACGATATTTTGAGGGAGATTGTTGGAGAGCTCCCGGACGAGAGGGAGAACTTATCTACTCCAGAGTTTGAGAAGTTGGAGGACGGGAAACTCAGGTTCTCTGGTCAAACTCCCATAGATGAGATGAAGGAGGTTTTAAACCTTGAAGATGACGACCTCCTTGAAGAGGTGGATACCGTTTCGGGTTTCGTTATGGCTAACTTAAAGAGGATCCCGAAAGAGGGGGATTCGTTTGTCTATAAAGGTTTCAAGTTCACCGTTGAGTCAATGGACGGTAACAGGGTAGGTTCGGTTGTTGTAGAGAGGTTAAGTTGATGGAGGTCCTTTTCCTCATTTTCCTCTGTGTCCTTTTTGAGGGTTTCTTCTCAGGTAGCGAGATTGCAATAGTTTCCCTTCCCCGTCTGGAACTTCAAAAGCGCCTCCAGAAGGGGGATAGGGCGGCACTACTCCTTGCCAGGCTCCTTGAGAATCCTGAAAAGCTGTTAACTACCACCCTAATTGGAACTAACCTTTCAACGGTTACAGGTTCAACCCTTTTTGCCACTTACTTTTTAGATAGAATTGCAGAGAAGTTTCCCTCTTTAGCCTCTTACCCTGAGCTAATTACCGTCATCTTCTTTACTCCAATTACGCTTACTTTTGGAGAGCTCATTCCCAAGAGTTTGTACCAAAAGTACTCCTACGTTATAGCCTTTAAAATCGTTTACCCAATCTACTTCTTCTACCTCCTTTTTAAGCCGGTCTCATTCGTAGTTATGGGAATTGCAAGGTTAATAGCCTACCTTCTAAGGTCTGATAGTGAGAAGAACCCCTTCGTTACGAAGGAAGAGCTCCGCCTCCTCGTTGAGAGTGCAGGTCGGGTTCAGGTTGAGAGGACTGAGAGGGACATCCTTAGGAATATACTCTACCTGAGGGAGAAACACGTAGGGGATATATACACTCCCCTTTCTAAGATAATTGCTGTAAGTGAGAACAGTACGGTAAAGGAAGCCGTAGACCTTTTCTTAAAGAGCGGTTTTTCAAAGCTCCCGGTCTATAGGGACAGGTTTGACAACATAGTCGGCTACCTCCTCATTTCAGACTTAATTAACGTAGAGGACCCTTCGGTGCCCGTTAAGTACTTCCTAAGGCCTGTGGTCGTTCTCCCTGAGTATATGAACATCTTTGATGCCCTTAAGGAGTTTAGGAAGAGGAAAGAACAGCTTGGAATAGTTGTTGATGAGTTCGGTTCAACCCTTGGAATAGTCACTATTGAGGATATCCTTGAGGAGATTGTAGGTAAGATTGAGGACGAGTTTGATAGGGAAGAGCTGAGGATCTTTAAACAGGGTAACGAGATTACCGTTGATTCTCAAGTTGAGATAGATGAGTTGAATAGTTTCTTAAACTACCCCCTTCCTAAGGGTCAGGATTACGTAACTCTCGGTGGACTTATTCTTTCAAAACTTGGGAGGTTTCCAAGGGTAGGGGAGGTTTTGGAGCTCCCCCACCACACCCTTAAAGTCGTTAGCCTGGGGGAGAGGAGGATAGGTAAGGTAAAGGTAAAGGAGAAGGACGAGAAAACTAAACGTTCCTCGTAAGGACGTAACCTACGTTCGTTAAGGTTTTAAGGTGTTTTCCCTTCTCTCCGAGCTTTTTCCTAAGCCTGTATATGTAAACGTCCAGGACCCTTGAGCTCTTTTTGTTCTTCCCCCAGATTCTCTCTACTAAAAACTCCTTTGGAAGGACCTCTTCCTGATACTTCATGAGGAGCTCCAGTATTTCAAGCTCAATTTTCGTTAAGTCAACGCTCTTATCCCCGATTAAAACCCGTCCTTCCTTTTTCTTAAGAATTATTCCCTCAAACTCAAGGACGTTCCTTATCCTCTCCCTGTACCTCCTTAAAATTGCCTGTGAGCGGGCAAGGAGCTCCCTCGTGCTGAAGGGTTTGACTATAAAGTCATCGGCTCCCATTTCAAACCACTTAACTTTAACGTCTGTGTTGCAGACTGAGCTTAGGACTACTATTGGGATATCCTTCTTTTCCTTTACTCTCTTACATATTTCAAGCCCTTTAGTTCCAAGGAGTGCAAGGTCAAGAATTAAAAAGGAGTATCCGTTTCTCTTTAATATGTCCTCTTGGGACGTCCCAATTTCTACTTCAAACCCGCTGTCTGTAAATACTTCGTAGATCTCCTCTGCAAGGGATTTGTCGTCCTCTATCAGCAGTACCTTTGCCATTTTTACACCTTTTTAGTAGAATTTTTACAAAGTTTTAATATAGAATTTGTGCCGTTTAAATTTTACAAATGAATTTAAAAACTTTGTTAAAATGATGCAACAAAAGGAGGTTAAGATGAGGAGGAGACTGCTAACAGCCTTAACTGTTTCCCTCCTTTCGTCTCCTGCCTTTGCACAGGACGACGTGGAAGCACTGAAGGCTCAGATTAGAGCCCTCCAGGAGCAGATGGCGAAGCTCCAGGAGAAGTTAAAAGCCCTTGAGGAGGCAAGGGGAGGAAAGGCAGTTGTAGGGGCTAAAAGCTCAATCAAGATCTACGGAAAAGTTAAGCTTGATGCCATCTACGACACCCACAACATGGGTAAGGACCAGTTCATTACCTACCTACCTAAGGGAGCAAGGGAGGATAGGGCAACGTTTAACATGAAGGATACACGCCTTGGTTTTATCATTGACGGTCCGGAAGTTGATGGCTGGAAAGTTACCGGAAGGATTGAGAGCGACTTCTACGGTAAGGGAGGAGATGACAACGGAGCTTTTAGGATTAGGCTCTCTTACATTAACTTGAACAACGGTCAGGGAACGAACGTTAGAATCGGTCAGGACTACATTCCAATTGCCTCCCAGATGGCTTCAACCCTTGACTTCTTAAGCATGGGAGCTTCCGGTAACCTTTGGGACAGGGTTCCTCAGATAACTGTTACTCAGACTTTTGACGGCGGTTTCGGAATCCTTGGAACTGCTTGGAAGAGCTCAGCAACTACAGACGGCGTAGATATGAGAATGCCCTGGGTTGGTGCTAAGGCCTTCTACAAAGGAGACCTTCTCGGTACCGGTAAGCCACTCTACTTAGCCCTTGGAGGAGCTTACAGACAAGGTAGCGCCGAGGTCGGTGGTGTTAAGGACGACGTTAACGACTACCTTGTTGCCTTTGAGTGGAACGTTCCATTTAACCTCTTCTTCCCGATGGGAATTAAGGGAGAGGCTTACTACGGTCAGGGATTAACTTCAAGGGATTTCCTGGTCTTTACACCTCCTCACTACAAAGATGGGAGCGACGTAGAGGAGCTTGAAACCAAGGGAGGTTTCGTCCAGCTCTCAATGAAGCCTTTTGAGAAGGTTTCATTTAACCTCGGAGCGGGTATGAACGATCCAGATAACGATGGAGCGGATAAAGCAGGTGCCTATGAGAAGAACTGGAGGGCATTCGGAAACGTCCTTTACAAGTTTGCTCCCGGAGTTACCTTCGGTCTTGAGATTGACCACCAGGAAACCCTTTACGATGATGGCGTTGAGCACGGAAATAGACTGATGGCTTCAGCAATCTACGTATGGTAGGAGGGTGTAATGAGGAAAGAGGAACTCTTACAAATATTGAGGGATCCTGAGTTTCAAGAACTTATTAGGAAAGTAACTTTCGTTTCGCTCGTCTTTACAGCTATTATGTTGATCGTTTACTACTCTTTTATCCTGATGTTGGCCTACGCTAAAGACTTTCTAGCAACTCCTATCTGCGAGGGATGTGCTACCAACTACGGAATAGTCATTGGTATAGGAATCATTGTTTTTTCTTGGCTTCTTACTGGAGCCTATATCTGGTGGGCCAACAATAACTACGACCCTGTTGTGAAGAGACTAAGAGAAAAGTTTAGGAGGTAACAATGAGAGGTTTTAAGTTAGGGGTGTTGGGAGCTCTCCTACCGTTGCCTGCTTTGGCCGGAAGTAAAGAGGCTATCGTAGGAATGAACCCTGTTGCTGTCGGTTTCTTCATTGTTTTCATAGCTCTTACCTTAGGTATTACCTATTGGGCTGCTAAGCGTTCATCAACTGCAGCTGAGTTCTACGCTGCTGGTAGGAGCATTTCTGGTTTTCAGAACGGCCTTGCCATAGCCGGTGATTACATGAGTGCTGCTTCATTCCTTGGAATTGCAGGAATGGTAGCGACTAAAGGATATGACGGTCTCATTTACTCAATAGGCTTCCTTGTTGGTTGGCCGATTATCATGTTTCTCCTTGCAGAGCCTTTAAGGAACCTAGGTAAGTACACTTTTGCAGATGTTGTGGCCTATAGGTTACAGCTTCGTCCGATAAAAATACTTGCTGCTTTAGGTTCTATTGCTGTTGTCATTCTCTACCTCATCGCCCAGATGGTCGGTTCTGGTAAGTTAGTTCAGCTCGTTTTCGGTATTCCTTACGAGCTTGCCGTAGTGATAATTGGCGCCCTTATGATCACATACGTTCTCTTTGGCGGAATGCTTGCAACAACTTGGGTGCAGATTATTAAAGCTGTTCTCCTGTTATCCGGTGCTACAATCATGGTTGTTTGGACTTTAGCAAAGTTCGGTTTTAGTCCTGAAAGCTTTTTCCAGGCGGTTAAGCAGACTGCAGGGGAAAAGTGGCTCCAGCCCGGAGGACTTGTAAAGAACCCAATAGATGCAATTTCTCTCGGTCTTGCCCTTATGTTTGGAACGGCTGGACTTCCTCACATACTCATGAGGTTCTACACAGTTCCGGATGCTAAGGAAGCCAGGAAATCCGTTTTCTACGCTACTGGGTTCATTGGGTACTTTTACATTCTCACTTTCGTTATAGGTTTTGGAGCAGTTGTCTTAGTTGGACTTGATAAGATCCTTTCCATAGGTAAAGGTGGTAACATGGCTGCTCCTCTCTTGGCACAGGCCCTTGGAGGAGATGCCTTCCTTGGATTTATCGCAGCAGTTGCTTTTGCAACGATTCTTGCCGTCGTTGCCGGATTAACACTTGCTGGTGCAAGTGCTCTCTCCCACGACCTCTACGTCGGTGCTATAAGGAAGGGAGAGTCCTCTGAAGAACAGGAGATTAAAATTACGAGAATTGCAGTTTTACTCCTTGGAATTATCGCTATCGCTCTTGGAATTGCCTTTAAAGACCAGAACATTGCTTTCGTTGTAGGTCTTGCTTTTGCTATTGCTGCAAGTACTAACTTCCCAGCTTTGATAATGTCCATTTCCTGGAAGAAGTTTACAACGGCAGGTGCTATTGCCAGTATGATTACAGGGCTGGTTCTATCAGTTATCCTTATTATCCTCAGTAAAACTGTTTGGGTTGATATTCTCGGGAATTCGGCACCTATCTTCCCTTACAAGAACCCTGCAATTGTTTCAATGACTGCTGCTTTTATTGTGGGTATTATCGTTTCTCTCTTTACTAAGGAACCTGAAGCAGAGGAGAAGTTTGAGGAAATGAAAGTTCGTAAGTACCTTGGAATCGGCGCTGAGTAGTATTAAGAGGAGGGAGTGGCCCTCCCTCCCCTTTTAAGGGAGCAGGAATGTTGGAACCGGTAAACTTATTTAAGGAGATACACCCCTTTAACAATCTGTCTGAGGGAGATTTATCTTTCCTTGCCTCTAAGGTTAAGGGAGAGGTCTTTAGGAAGGACGAAGATATACTGAAGGAAGGGGATAGAGTTGAATTTCTGTACGTTATTGTTAAAGGATCCTGTTCTGTTAAAAGGGGAGACAAGTTAGTAGATGTTCTTGAAAGAGGAGACTACTTTGGAGCTTACGAGTTAATTTCTGGTGAAGGGTCAGCTTTTACAGTTAGGGCCCTTGAAGACTGCATAGTTTATCTAATTCCGAAGGAAGTTATTGAATTCTTAGTGAAAGAAAATCCAGAGATTAAGGATGCTTTAACTAAGAAACTCGTTGAGAGGCTTGCAGAGGGGTATAGGTACTTTACAGAAGGAGTTGATGATACTGTTGCTTTTCTCTCTGTAGAGGAGCTCCGTCTTAATCCGCCTCTTTTCCTATCTCCTTCTGTTTCTGTTCAAGAAGCTGCCAAGGAGATGTACCAGAGGGGAACTTCTGCCTGTTTGATAGAAGATAAGGGTGAACTTGCTATTTTTACGGACAAGGATATTAAAAGGGTAGTTGCAGAAGGGCATGATCCTAGAGAAGTTACCCTTCTGTCGGTAGCTTCTAAGCCTGTAGTTACAGTAGAAGCGAGAGAGCCCGTGTTTAATGCTATTTTAAAGATGGTAGGGAACAACATAAAGAGACTACCGGTAGTTAAAGATGGAAAAGTTATAGGAATTCTTGAGGATAGAACTATATTCGTTCAGCAGTCAAAGAACTTTGTTTTCATTGCTACTGAAATTGAGTCGGCGAAGGATATTAAAACCCTCAGAAGTTTGTACCATTGGGTTCAGGATGCTGTTGTAAACCTTGTTTCTTCTGGAAAAGAGGTAACTGTACTCCAGAAGTTTTTGAGTGAAATAAACGATAGGTTTATAAAGAAATCGGTTCTAATGGCCATAGAGGAGCTAGGGGAACCTCCGTCTCCCTTTCTCTTTCTGGTTATGGGAAGTGAGGGAAGGAAAGAACAGACAGTAAAAACGGATATAGATAACGGTATTGTTTACCTTAATGAGGAATTCAGAGATTACTTTCTAAAGTTGGGAGAGATTATTACTAGAAACTTACTTGAAGTAGGTTTTCCCAAGTGCCCCGGTGGTATCATGGCTAGTAATCCTGAATGGGTTAGAAGTTTAAGGGGATGGAAGTATACGTTAGAAGAGTGGTTTTCAAAACCGGAGGCGGAGAATCTTTTAAAGGCAAGTATATTTGTTGATTTTAGGGGAGTCTGGGGAGATTTTAAGATTGAAAAGGAACTTCGTTCTTTAGTTAACTCCCTTTCTAAAAACTACAGGAACTTCTTAGTCGCTATGGCTAGAAAAGTTTTAGAGGTAGATCCCCCTATAAGTTTTTTTCATAGGTTTGTTCTTGAGAAGAGCGGTGAGCATAAAGGGGAGTTTGATATTAAGAAGGGTGGAATTTTTCCTATTACTCAAGGTGTAAGAGTGTTGGCTTTAGAGGCTGGATTGTCGGAAACAAATACTATAGAAAGGCTTCATCTTTTGAAGGAAAAGATAGGAAAGGAATTTACTGATGAGCTAATAGAAGCTTTTAAGCTTTTACAAACGATAAGACTTAAAAGTCAAGTGAAAAAATTGAAAATGGGGCTTGAACCGGATAACTACGTTAACCCTAATGACTTAACAAAGTTTGAAAGGGATTTACTTAAGGATGCTTTTAAAGTTGTCAACAGATTTCAGGAGCTTCTTGGAGTTCACTTTAGGTTGAGGCTTTAATGGGCTTATTGAGGAGGTTAAGAGTTGCTTTACTCAGTAGGAATGAGAACTTTAAACGTTTTTACACTGAACCAAACTTTAAAAGGCCTATATTCTGTTCTTTTGACCTTGAGACGACCGGTTTAGATCCTGAGGAGGATGAGGTGCTCTCTATAGGAGCAGTTAAGATAGTTGATTTTAAAGTGGATTTTTCTCAAACATTGAAGCTCTTCGTTAGGCCAAGTAAGAATTTGCCTAAAGAGAGTATTTTGATTCATGGAATTAGGGAAAGTGACCTTAGAAGTGCCCTTTCCCCTAAAGAGGCTATAGAGAAGTTCCTAAACTTTGCTAGGGGTACAATTTTAGTGGGCTACTTTGTAAGGTTTGATATTGCTGTTGTTTCTAAGTATACCAAGAAAATTTGGGGATTTCCCCTTTTAAATCCTTTTGTTGATGTGGTGGAACTTTACCGTCAAAGGATTAGGAAGAGGTATTTGGCCCATAGAGAGAGCGGAGAGAAGAGTTTGGATGATATAGCTAGAGAGTTTGGAATTGAAACTGATAATAGGCATGATGCTTTTTGTGATTCCCTTTTGACTGCTTTTGTCTTCCTAACTCTGGTTAAAAGAGGGGCAGACTGGAAGAAGGCCTTAAACTAAAAATTTAACATAAAAGGAGGTAAAGATGGCAGAGGAGAAGTTGGATCACCTTCTGCAGAAGGAAACGGTTATCTACCCACCTAAGGAGTTTGTTGAGAGGGCAAACGTCAAGGACTACGAGGCCGAGTACAAGCGCTTCCTTGACGACCCTGAAAAGTTCTGGGCTGAGGTGGCCGAAGAGCTCTTCTGGTACGAGAAGTGGGAAAAGGTTTTAGAGTGGAACCACCCTTACGCTAAGTGGTTTGTTGGCGGGAAGACAAACATTACTGTAAACGCACTTGACCGCCACGTTAAGAACGGTAAGCGTAACAAAGTTGCCTTCTTCTGGGAGGATGAGCTCGGAAACAAGAAAGTTGTTACCTACGGGGAGCTCTACCGCCTTGTTAACAGGTTTGCAAACGCCTTAAGGGCCGCTGGAATCAAAAAAGGAGACAGGGTAGTTATCTACATGCCCCTCGTTGTTGAGCAAGTTGTTGCAATGCTTGCCTGTGCCCGTATAGGTGCTGTTCACTCTGTAGTTTACGCAGGCTTCAGCGTTCCGGCTCTAAGGCACAGGATTGAGGACGCTGAAGCTAAGATGGTAATTACTGCAGACGTTACAATTAGGCGTGGAAGGGCAATTCCCCTTAAGAGGATTGTTGACGAGGCCATCCTTGACCTTCCATTTGTTGAGCAGGTTGTAGTTCTAAGGAGACTTGAGCCGAAAGTTGACCTCATCGGTGAGAAGGAAGTTGACTTCTACGAGTTTATGGACGGCCACCTTGACTACTGCGAGCCTGAGGTTATGGACTCAGAAGATCCCCTCTTTATCCTCTACACTTCAGGTTCAACCGGTAAGCCAAAGGGTGTTCTCCACACGACCGGTGGCTACATGGTTGGAACTTACTACTCAATGAAGACCGTATTTGACCTGAAAGAGGACGACGTTTACTGGTGTACTGCAGACCCCGGCTGGATTACAGGACACAGCTACATAGTTTACGGTCCACTCGTTGCAGGTGCTACTCAGGTTATTGCTGAGGGAGCTCCAAACTACCCAGACTACGGACGCTGGTGGAGAATCATTGAGGAGTACGGAGTAAACATCTTCTACACTGCTCCAACTGCAATAAGGATGTTCATGAAAGCTGGAGAGGAGTGGCCCAACAAGTACGACCTCTCATCCCTAAGGCTGCTTGGTTCTGTTGGTGAGCCGATCAACCCAGAGGCATGGCTCTGGTACTACAGGGTAATTGGTAAGGAGAAGTGCCCAATCGTTGACACCTGGTGGCAGACGGAGACAGGTTCAGTAATGATTACAACAATTGACGGCCTCCCGATGAAGCCAGGTAAGGCTGGAAAGCCTGTTCCAGGAGTTATTGCCGACGTTGTTGACAAAGAGGGTAACCCTGTTGAGCCAAACAAGGGTGGCTTCCTCGTCATCAAGCATCCATGGCCTACAATGATGAGGACGATTTGGAAGGATCCTAAGCGCTACGAACAGTACTGGAACACTATTGCTAACTACTACTCTGCAGGTGACGTTGCAGTTAAGGATAAGGACGGCTACATAATGATCCTCGGCCGTGCCGACGACGTAATCAACGTTTCCGGTCACAGGATTGGAACTATGGAAGTTGAGTCAGCCCTCGTTTCCCACCCTGCAGTAGCCGAAGCTGCAGTTATCGGTAAGCCAGACCCTGTTAAGGGAGAGACGATTAAGGCCTTCGTAGTTCTTAAAGAGGGCTACTCTGCTTCTGATAAGCTTGTTGAGGACCTTAGGTACCACGTAAGGATGGAGCTTGGAGCTTTAGCAGTTCCTTCTGAAATTGAGTTCGTTGATAAGCTTCCTAAGACCAGAAGTGGAAAGATTATGAGAAGGGTCCTTAAGGCTAAAGAGCTCGGTATGGATCCAGGAGACCTTTCAACTCTTGAAGACTAATCCTTTCGGGGGCTCCTGCCCCCTTTAATTTTCCTTAACTAGTATTAAGTCTACCGGTTCTCCCTCCTTCATAAATTTGACTCCTGAAGGAACGACCATTAATCCTGTATCCCCCGTCATTGCAGAGAGGATTCCAGACCCCTGTCTCCTAAGTGGAATAACTCTGTATTCCCTTGAGTTTGGGTCGTAGGTGTATTTACACCTTGCAAACTCTGTTCTATCGGATTTTTTCCTCTTAAAGTCTTTAACAAGGATTCCTTTAACTTTCTTCCTGAAAGTTTTCTCTGTTCCTAACATTTTCCTAATGAAGGGGTATACGAAGTTGTTAAAGCTTACTACTGTGGAAACTGGAAATCCCGGGAGAGCAAAGATGAACTTATTCCCCTTCCTGCCGAAGAATACCGGTTTACCCGGTTTCACCTTTACCTTATAGAAGAGGGTTTCAACTCCTATTTCGGGAAGTATGTCCCTTATGAAGTCGTAGTTTCCCATTGATATTCCGCCGGAAGTGATGACTAAATCGCAAAACTCAAGGGCTTGAGCTAGCTTCTCTTTGGTTTCTTCCCTATCGTCGTCAACGCGGCCAAGGTAAACCGGTTCACCCCCTGCTTCTACCGTAAGGCCGTAAAGGGTGTAGGCGTTTGAGTTCCTAATTTGGGAAATCTCTTTTAGCTCTTCTCCAGGCTCTACTAATTCGCTTCCGGTTGTTATTATCCCCACCTTCGGTTTTACCGAAACCTTTACGCCGGTCCTGTTAACGGAGGCAAGTATTCCCATCTCAATCGGCGTTATGTAAGTCCCTCTTTTTAAGAGGACCGTTTCCCTTTTGTAGTCTTCTCCCTTTTCCCTTATGTTTGAACCTCTTGGAAAGGTTCTCTTTATCGTTACAAATCCGTTGTTTTCCTCTGCGTATTCAACAGGAACTACCGTATCACAGCCCTTTGGGATGATAGAGCCTGTAAAAATCCTTACTGCTTCTCCCCTTTCTAGGATTGTACTTGGAACTTTGCCTGCCGGTATGTCCTCGGTAACTTTAAGTTTTACGGGAACCTCCTCTATATCGTCAAACCTTACTCCATATCCGTCCATTGCGGAGACGGGAGCGGGAGGGTTATCTCTATCTGCTAGAACGTCCTCTGCTAAAACTCTGTGAAGTGCGCTGAAGATGGGAACTTTCTCTGAAGGAAGGAGCCTAGCTTGGGAGAGGACAATTTCCAGAGCTCTCTCAAAATCTATGTAAACGTTATCCATTAGTCCTCCCTTATTACCCTGTCTGGTCTGTTGAAGATGTTTAACCTTCCCGGCCTTGCGTAACATATGAGTGTAACGTCTGCCCTCTTAGCGATTTCAAGGCCGAGGGAGGAGGTAGCCGTTCTTGAGATCACAATGGGAATTCCAATCCTTGCACACTTTAAAACCATGTCGGAGGTAAGCCTTCCCGTTGTGTAAATCGCTCCCCTGGGAGGGAACTTTTTAAGGAGTATGGCTCCCACGACTTTATCTACTGCGTTGTGCCTTCCAACGTCTGCGTAAAAGGCTTCAAAGCCCCTTTCAGACCAGAAACCGCAGGCGTGGGCACAGTGGGTAAGGTTTCCAACTTCATTTCTCCTGAGAGTTTCCTTTATCAGTTCGTCAATCTCTGAGAGCTTTATCCTATACTCCTGGACACCTTCAAAGGGCCTTTCCAGCATGTCCCTTGAAATCTTCCCGGTTCCACCGCAACCGGAGGTAATGATTACTTCCTTTTTTTCAACTTTCTTGTTCTTCGTATAGACGAAGATTCCCCCCTTTTCACATACCCTCACCCCCTCTATATCCTCAGGTTTCTGTATGTATCCCTGCGAAAAGAGGAAACCTATTCCAAACTCCTCAAGGTTACAGGGGAGAACCATTGAACTTCCTATGAGCTGGTCGTTTAAGAAGACTTTGTAGGGAACTTCGGTAACGACGAACTCCTCAAGCTCAAATTGGTTGTCTGGGACTATTTCTAAGGTTCTGTGTTTTGAGTATAGGTCCATATCGGGTTTTGCCTCTTTTTTACTCAATTTAAAAGCCGAATAGGTTTTTTGTTGCTTTTTCGTACCCTTCTTCTAAAAGTCTAATATCTATATAGGGGGTTGCCAAGTCCTCAACTAATGGTGAACAGGTTTTTCCTTCATCACTTAGGACTCTTTCGTCAACTGTCTTAATGTAGTGCTTACACTTGTTGCATATATCAACCCTTAGGTGCTTATCCTCCTTTGATTCCGGAATGAAGTAGTAATGTTCTTCAAGGTCTTCGTTTCCGCAGTTGGCACATACGTCCCTTTTGATCGGCCACTCCCCGTAGCAAACAGGGCAGATTAAGAACCTTTTACCCTCTTTTTCCTTCTTAAAGTAGCCGATTAGGGCTTTTGAGCCACAGTAAGGGCAGTTTGTACTTTCAAAATCTTCAGTTAGTTGCTCTTGAAGTCTCTTTGAAACGGGAGAAAGTAGGATTGGAGTAACTGAGAGGACCGATAGGCGGAGGAATTCTGGAGGTACGTCTGGAATCTCTTTCCCTTCCAAAAGGTAACCTGTTAAGGATTCCTTTACCTTTTCAGGGCTAAAGTACCTATTTCCTTTTGCTTTCTTTGCGCTTTCTTTCATTTGAGGCGTTCCAAAGAGGGATATAAACTCAAAGAAATCTTCAAAGAGCTTAGATATATTTTCGCTTTTTATTTCCTTTTCTATTATCTGGATGAGGGGTTTTTCTACTGCCAGTGAAGCTGGAAGTTCCTCGTAGTTAATCCCTGTCCTTTCAAATGAGGTCCTCTGAAATTCAAGTATGTTCTGGTAAAGGTCAAGTATTTCCTTTGCTACAGAATTTTCCCTCTTTAGTTCTTTTATCCTTCTAAAGGCTGTTTCAAAGTTCACGGTTACCTCCTGGATTTATAGGTGGTAGCCCGGGTGCCCGGGCTACACTAAAGGTCTAAAGGATTCCCTTCTCTTTCAGTTCTTTATACCACTCTGGGTTGTGAACCTTTATATAGTCTTCGCTGACCTTTCCGTTAATCATGGCCCACATGGTTCCTGGGTTGGCGATGGTGGCTAAGTAGAAGTGGATGATAACGAAGGATATCCAGAGGACTCCTACTACGAAGTGGACTACTAGGAAGAGAGCTCTAAGGTCTTTTGAGACCAGGTCGTACATGAGGCTGAATCCTGTTACTGCCATTACTATCAGAGCTATGAGTCCGAACCAGTAGAAGATCTTCTGCCCTGCGTTTACCCTTCCAGCCGGGGCGTGGGTTTTGTGGGTAGGGTCTAGGTAGCCTCCGAGTTTAGCAAACCACTTGAAGTCGTAGGGTTTAAAAGTGCTTTCGGGAAGGAGTTTCAGGAATAGGAGGCCCCCACTTATAGTTAACACCCATCCGAAGAACTCGTGGACCGATTTAACGTTTTTCATTGAGCCAAAGAGGAACTCTCCAAGTCCGTTCCACTTGTAGGCCAACGAAAGGCCCGTTATTGCAAGGACTATAAATGATATTAGGTGTATGAAGTGGAGCAGTCTCGTGAGAGCTCCGTACTTTTCAACGTACCTTTTAGTTCCTTTTCTTATGGCTTCTGAAGCGGTGGCTAGCATAACTCCCTCCTGTTAAGCTGGTTTAACGTAAAGGGGGACTCCCCTTTCTGAGTAGTAAACGACCTTGTAGGGACACACTTCAACACACTTATTGCAAGCTATACACCTGATGTCGTTAAACTCAACGGAACCGTCGTCTTTAGGTTTTATTGCTTCGGTTGGGCATACGCTTATACAGGGTTTTTCAAGACATTTTTTGCACAGCTCTACGTACTTCTCAAATAGGATTCTCGGCTTGTTGAACCTTATGAGTGCGTGAACTAGAGTTACTGTAATCAGGACCAGTGCGAAGGTCTTGTGAACGGACATGGTAAACAGTGTAAGTTTCGGGGAGAAGTTAGACCTAAATATAAGGATTAGCCCCGTTGGAACCATGATCGTTAAGGATAGGAAAACGAACCAGTAGAATAATCTCTGGAAGAGGGCTTTAGGTGTAAGGTTCCCTCTAATTCCCACGTCGGGTAGGATTTTTAGGCTGAGGTAGGTGTTTGTAAATAGGTATACCCATGCGGTAATCTTGTGGACCAGTTCGGCGTTCTTCTTCCCGCCGAAGAGAACCTCAAATAGGTTCTTCCCCTTAATCATCAGGGCCATTCCCGATAGTCCCATTATTACAAAGGCTAGGGCGTGAACCGCATGGGTATACTTGTGCTTAACGGCCAACTTTACTTCTCCTCTTCGTTAGATGTGACTTCCTCAATCCTCTTTGGTCCTATCGTTACGTAGTGGAAGAGAGCTCCAAGTGCAGACGCTCCGATGGCCAGAGCTCCAAGCGGACTGAATACCTCCTTCCACCATACGACAGACTGGGTGTGCTGTGGTTTGGGAGGAATCCAGGAGTACTTGTCAGGTGAGAAGGGCAGAACGAGGATTACGTTGGTCTTGTAATTCCCTACTCCGTAGGCGTTAGCCTCTGAAAAACCTTTCTCTCTTAGTTTTTCAACCCTCTTTAGAGCTTCCCTTTCTAGCTCCTCTCTCTCTCCGTACTTTAGGGCCCCCGTAGGGCATGCACTAACGCAGGCCGGGGCTAGACCGTTGTCTATCCTGTCAATACAGAAGTTACACTTGTAGGACTTTTCAGTCTTCTCATCTATGTGGGGAACTCCAAAGGGACAGGCATCTGCACAGTTTCCGCATCCAATACACAGGTCGTGATTTACGAAGACTACGCCGTCTTTCCTAACAGTCATTGCTCCTGTTGGGCAAACGGCGGCACAGTCCGGGTTTTCACAGTGGAAGCACGACTGCCTGTTAAAGAGCCACATTGGGTATCCGTCCTCTTTAAGGTGCTCGTCAAACCTGATAACTAGCCAGGTTTTTGGAGAAAGGTCCTTAGGGTTCTGGTAACTTCCCCAGTTGTGGGTTTTCTCTGCAGGTAGGTCGTGCCACTGCTTGCAGGCTCCCTGACAGCCCCTACATGCAGTACACTTACTTGCGTCGTAGAGGATTGCCTTCCTCTTTATATTTACGTCAACCAAAGATAGGTCGGAGTTTTTATTCATAGTTCCGCTAATCATCTTTACCTCCCCAATTGAACTTTAAAAAGAGGGAGGAGGGCACCCTCCTCCTTAAGCCTTTTCCACGTCTACGAGGAATCCCTTATACTCAGGAATCATCGTGTTTGGATCTCCCCAGTGGGGTGTTGCTTTGTTGGCGCTATCGCCCGTAGAGAGCCCCCTGTATCCCCAGTGCCACGGCATACCAATCTGATAGACCTTCTTACCGTTGACGTTGAGGGGCATCATCCTGTGGGTAACTACTGCAATTCCCTCTACAGTTCCCCTTGCCGATATTACCCTTACTTTATCCCCGTTCTTAATTCCTTTTTCTTTTGCAAGTTCAACTGGGATTTCTATGAACATATCTGGCATCATTTCAACGAGGTAGGGAATGTTCCTCGTTAGAGCTCCAGACTGGTAGTGTTCACAAACCCTGTATGTTGTGGCTACGTAAGGGAACTTTGAAGAGCTGCCTTTCTTGTTCATAGGACCGTTAACGAACTTCATGCTGAGGGCAATTGCAGGGTTAAAGTTCTGTTTGGGGTGGAGTAGGTTCTTTGTAAAGGACTCAAGGGGTTCGTAGAACTCTGGGAACGGACCATCTTTAAGTCCGGGAGCCCAGATCCTTGCAACTCCCTCTGGGAGCATGATGAATGCACCGACTCCTCTCTTAACTGCATCTGGAGGAGTTGTCTTTCCGTAGTCTGGAACGTCTCCAATCCACCTTGAGCCGTCCCACCAGATAACCGGCCTATCGGGACACCAGGGTCTTCCCTTATCGTCACAGGAAGCCCTGTTGTAGAGAATTCTCCTGTTGAGAGGCCAGCACCAGGTAAACTTGGGATAGAGGCCGATTCCCGTTGTGTCGTCTGTGTTCCTCCTTTTTGCAAGGTTCCCCTCTTCTGGGAAGACTCCGCTGTAGAGCCAGTTTCCGCAGGCTGTAGAACCGTCGTCTTTAAGCTTTGTAAAGTTTGCAACCCTCTTCCTCGTCTTCCAGTCAAACCCGTTTATCTCTGCAAGGACGTCCTCTGTATTAACCTCCTCTCCGTAGGGCCAGTAGGAGTCAAGTATTGGGTCTGGGAACGTTCCTCCCTCTTTCTCGTAGAGCTCCCTTATCTTCTTAAAGAGCATGTTGATTATGTCTGCGTCGGGTTTTGCTTCACCCGGTGGGTTAACTGCCTTCCACCTCCACTGGCACCACCTTCCAGAGTTTGTTACCGTTCCCTGCTTTTCGTAGCTTGCAGCTGCAGGAAGGAGGAACACTTCAGTCTTAATGTCGGAAGGATTTACTCCCGGCCTCTTCCAGAACTCTGCCGTTTCGGTCTTAAATAGGTCAACGCAGACCATCCACTTGAGTTTTTCTAAGGCCTTCCTCTCCTTGTTTGCGTTTGGCCCTCCTACTGCAGCGTTCTGCCCCCAGAGGAACGCTCCCTCAAAGTGGCCGTTGAACATCTTCTCAAAGAGGACTATGTGGGAGTAGTTTTCGCCGTCGTCTAACTTCGGTAGGTAGCTGTAGCAGAAGTCATTTTCCTTCTTTGCCTTTTCTCCCCACCATGCTTTAAGGAGTGAGACTATGAACTTGGGGTAGTTCTTCCAGTAGTTTACTGAACCTTTAATTAGGGGTTTTGGAGTGTACTTATCTAAGTACTGCTGGAGGGTCTGTTGAGACTCCCTTGGAGTTTTGAGGTATCCGGGTAGTATGTGGAAGAGGAGGCACATGTCTGTTGAACCCTGAACGTTTGACTCACCGCGGAGGGCGTTAATTCCGCCTCCGGCAAGGCCGATGTTACCAAGGAGTAGTTGCATTATTACGAAGGAACGGATGTTCTGAGTTCCGTAGGTGTGCTGTGTTAGACCCATGGCGTACATGTGGGTCATAACCCTGTCCGGCCTTCCCGTTGAGGCGACTACTTTTGCAATCTCTAAGAACTTCTCCTTAGGACATCCCGTTATCTTCTCAACTACTTCGGGAGTGTACCTTGAGAAGTGCTTTTTGAGGAGTTGGAATACGCAACGGGGATGTTGGAGGGTCGGGTCCCTCATTATTTCACCGTTTTCGTCCCTCTTATAGGTCCAGCCTCCCTTTTTCTTGTCGTACTTACCGTATGCTGAGCCTTCAAACTCACCGAGTTTTATAAAGCCTGAGAAGACTCCCTCTTCAGGGTCAAAGTCAAACTTATCGTCAACTATCCATGAGGCGTTTGTGTGGAGCTTGACGTACTCTTTGTTGTAGCTCTCAGTTTGGAGGATGTAGTTAATAAGGCCGCCGACGAAGGCTATGTCTGTTCCAATCCTTATTGGAGCGTAGATGTCTGCCTTTGCTGCCGTCCTTGTGAACCTCGGGTCAACAACTATTAGCTTTGCTCCCCTCTCTTCCCTGGCCTTTTCAACCCACTTAAATGAAATTGGGTGGTTTTCGGCTGCGTTTGAGCCCATTATTAGAATTACGTCTGCGTTCTTTATGTCAATCCAGTGGTTTGTCATAGCACCACGTCCGAATGAGTTGGCCAAACTGGCCACTGTGGTGCTGTGTCATATGCGGGCCTGGTGCTCCAGGTAAACGATACCGAGAGTCCTTAGCATCTTGACTAATAGGTAACACTCCTCGTTGTCAAGGGCTGCTGAACCTAGACTGGCAATCCCTTCACACCTGTTAACAACGTTCCCCTTCTTGTTCCTGGTTATGAAAGTTCTGTCTCTGGTTTCCTTAACTCTCCTAGCTATCTGCTCTATTGCCCACTCCCAGCTTACCTCTCTCCACTCAGAGGAGCCTGGGGCCCTGTAGAGGGGCTTTGTTAACCTCCTTGGGTTTTCGCTCCCTGCAAGCTGTCTCAAAGTTGTACCTTTGGAGCACAGAGCTCCCCTGTTTATTACGTGGTCTGGGTCTCCCTCAAGGTTTATGACCTTGTTTGTGTGAGGGATGGAGTGGACGAGCATTCCGCATCCTACGGCACAGTAGGGGCAGATTGTTTTTGTTTCCTTTGCCTTTGTTATTTTGAGCTCCGATGCCTTAGCCTCTGCCGGCTTTAGGTCTATTCCTAGGGCCGTTCCTGCGGTGATGACCCCCGCTGCTTTTAGGAAGTTTCTTCTTGTTATTCCCATGGTACCCCCCTTTGAATTGAATAATTATATCTATATATTAGTATAAAATTCCGAATTTTTAAAGCCTAGATTGTGGGAGGGAAGTTATGGTTCCTTTAATTTCCTTTACGGGAAGTGCCGACCTTGAGGAGTTCGTCTCTAAAGTCCTAGACCTTCTAAAGGAAAGAGGTTACAGGGTTGCTATTTTTAAAGAGGGTATAACGGAAATTCCCCTTGAAGGTTATAAAGCAGATGGAGTTTGTAGCCTTAACTCTGGGAAAGTTTCCCTCTTTAGAGGGGTAGATGGCTTTAACCTTAAGTACCTCTCCTTTCTCCTCTTTGACGACTACGACATCGTTGTTTGTATTGGAGTTGAAGGTCCAGACTTACCGAGGTTTGAGCTTCTAGATAAAAGTAAGGGGTTAGATTGCCTAAAGAGTAAAAAGAACGTTATTGGCGTTGTTTCAGACAAAGGTTTTGAAGGAATCAGGACTTTTCCTCCAGATAGACCTGAGGAGCTCGTTGATTTTATAGAGGATAAGTTTATAAAGAGGAGGGAGGATTCTTTTCCGGATGAGGTGGAGCTCTTTGTTAACGGGCGTAGGGTTCCGATGAAGCACTACGTTAAAGAGACTTTGAGGGAAATCCTTTTTGGTTTTATTAAACCCCTAAAGGGAATAGACTACCCGGTTGAGAAGTTGGATATTAGGATTGTTGTCGGTAAGGGAAGAACTCCTTGATTTTCTGGGGGAGCTCCCCTCTTGCCCTCTCAATAAAGTCTTTCCAGCTTTCAAAGTAAAAGGTCCTACCCCTTTCCACGTAGAGGACTCTATCTGCCAGTTTCTCTGCCTCTAGAGGGTCGTGGGTAATGTGTAGGATGGTCCTCCTTCCCTTTAGTTCCTTTAAGAAGTCTATTAGTTTTATTTTAGTGAGGAAGTCTAAAGAGCTTAGAGGTTCGTCAAGGATTATTACTTCCGGGTCTGAAAGTATGGCCCTTGCAAGGGCAACTCTCTGAACTTCTCCTCCTGAGACCTCAGAAGGCCTTTTAAATAGAATTTCCTTAACGTTAAACTGGGAGGCTATCTCCTCTACTTTCCTTCTATTAAACTTCTCTTTCCTTATCCTTAGGGGAAATTCTAGGTTTTCTAGAATAGACATGTGGGGAAAGAGGGTATTACTCTGGGGTAAGTATGAAATCCTCCTCTTTTCAGGCGGTAAGTTACTTATATCTTTACCTTTTAGTATAACTTTGCACCTATCGGCCCTCTCTATACCGGAGATGACCTTTGCTATCATGCTCTTTCCGGCGCCGCTTCTTCCTAAAACTACTACGTATTCCTTCTCCTTTACTCGGAAGTTGGCTTCAATCTTAAAGGACTTCAGCCTCTTTTCTACCTTTACCTCAAGCAATCCTCTTCTCTCTCCTGTACGAGATTGACAGCAGGATGATAAAGATGATGAGACTTATGCATATTACTAAAACGGCAATTGGAGTGGAGCTCTTGAGCCCGTAGTCCTCAAAGCGCTCGTACATGAGGACAGGGGCGGTTATTGGGTAGTAGGCTATTATGAGGATAGCTCCTACCTCGCTGATTGAACGGGCAAATGAGAGGATAGCTCCCCTGAGGATGTACGGAAAGGCGAGGGGGAGGATAACGAACTTAACTACCTGGTAGGGGGAAGCTCCCAAACTCCTTGCAGTCCATATTAGCTCCTTGTTTATTGAGCGAAATCCCATTAAAGAGGAGGTAATTGTGTAGGAGATACTTACAAAACACATGGCAATTATTATTCCGTAGATCGTATCAACGAAGCTAATTCCTAAGTGGGAAAAGAACTTACCTAAAGGGGAGTTAGAGTTTAGAAGTTCTAAGAGTGTTATCCCGACTGCAACGTGGGGAATGACTATTGGAAGGTTTATGACGCTCTCAATCAGTTCACTGTACTTAGACTCGGTTTGAAAGAGGAAGTAGGACGTAGGCACTCCCATTATTAGGCCTACTATAGTGGCAAAGGTCGCTCCCTTTAGACTTGTAAATATGGCTTTCCATACCTCTCCGTCTTTTAAGGTATTTTTAAAGTTTTCCGGATCTAAGGAGATAAAAACGTTTAAGATTGGAAGGGTTATAAAGGTAAGGCAAATGATAGTTAGTGTAATAACCAGAAGATAGAGCCACTTAGGGTTTTTCATTTTTCCTCTTTCGATATCCTCCTAGGAGGGTACAGGGCCTTTTGGTAGCAACTTCTTATAATCTCTGCTCCCCTTTCTGAGGTTACAAAATCCTCCCACATCTTTGCCTCCTTTGGGTGGGGAGCGTTTTTTAGGGTTGTAATACCGTAGGCTATAGGTTTGCCTGTAATTACTCTACCGTTTCCAAGTACCAACTTAACCTTTGAGTAGTATTCCCTCAGGCTGAAATCTGAGAGGTTTATCTCCCTTGGAAGTTCCACGTACTTTAGTCGGTGCTGGAGTGCCACGCTCTTATACTCTACTACGTAGTCAACGGAGCCGCTCTCAAGTAACCCTAAAAGCGCAACTGCCTTTGGGCGGATAAAGAGCTTATCTCCCACTTTCCTGAAGTTCTTTGGAACTACGATTTTATACCCGTTTGGCTCTCTCTCTACTTTAACGTTTGTGTTTGGTTTTAAGAGCTCCTCATAAATGGGTTTTTTATAGTAGTCGGAGGCCAGGGCAATCATAATTAAAGTTCTATAACCACACGGGTCTAAATTTGGGTTTGAAAAGCCCCACTTAACGTCCTTTCTCTTTAAAATCTCGTACCAGTTGCTTTTGTTGATTTTGTCGCTGTACTTTGATTTAGGCGTATAGCAGATTACGAGTTCGTTTGTTGCAAATATTTTAACGTGGTCGGCATAGTTAGGAAACATGAACTTTGGAATTAGGGAGTAATCTGCACTGGCTACTACATCACACGGTTTGTGGAGGTCAACAACCTTCCTAATGGCCTTTAAACTTCCGCTTGATTCCCTCCTTACGTCAATGTTGGGGTGTTCCTTCTCAAACTCCTCTTCCAGCTTCTTGAAGGGAATGGAGAGGCTTCCGGCGTGGAAGACTGTTAAAGGGGTCTTCTCTCCTCCGTAGCTGCTATTTAGAGCTAATAGAGTTAATATTAAAAAGGTTTTTAGAACCTTTTTCAACCTAACTCCCTAATTCTTAAAGCGTTCAATTGTTTTTTTAACTTCATCAACGGAGAAAATTCCGCTCCACCTCTTAATCTCTCTTCCATCTACTTCCAGAATTACTGTTGGAGCTGAGAAAATTAGCTTTTGGGCAGCTTCTTGAGGGTTTTCCTCTATTTCTACTTCTCTAAGCTCAACTTTGAGCTCTTTTGCTATTTCCTTAAGCTTTGCCCTTAAGGGAATACAGACTTTGCACTTTTTAGAAGAGTAAAGGATTAGTTTCAACCTATCCTCCTTCCTTCTTTTTCCGGCCTTTCCTTTATTACAAAGTATATGGGATGTTCGTTTTTAATGTTCAGTTCTTCCTTTATCTTTTCCAGTTCCTTTTCCGCACTTTCCGGTTTTCTGTGAACTATTAAAATTCTCAGAGTTCCTGTTCTTTCCTTTCCTTTAAGTGAATTTCCTGTAAGGTAAACTTCAACGTTTCCTAACTTCTCCTTTAACTTCCTAACGAGTTCCTTTAACTTTAAAAAGCTCTCCTCCTTTAAACTCTCACTTACTCTTAGTCTCCAATCAATGTATGGAGCTATTTCCCTTTTGGTTAGGGCTCTATAGGCTATTTCAAATATGAAAGTTCCGATCAGCATTAAAGTTAAAGATTTTAGGGATTCGGGGCTGTTTTTTAAGTTAAAGCTTACTAAGACTATTCCTGAAAAGGCGCACATTATAAATCCGATAAAGGATATCCACCTGTTTGAGTTTGTGTAATCGGCCAAACGGAAATTTGCAAGGTTAACCGCAGAGAAAATCAAAAGGAAGCCGAAGCTCCCTGCTATTGATATGTTTTCAAGGTTAAATGAAACTGCAAAGAGTATAGTTAATATGGATAGGATAAGGAGACCCTCTGTCCCTTCTTTCCAGACCTTTTTACTGAAGGAACGGGGGAGAGCTCCAAGCTTTGCCACTAAGTAGCTTACCCTTGCGCTTCCGTATAGGGTAGCGTTAATTGCACTTGCAGTTGAAAGGAGCGCAGCTATTCCAACTAAGGTAAACCCTAACTTACCTAAAAAAGGTTCTGCTGCAACGGCTAAAGCGTAGTCTTTGTACTTTATTACGTCCTGGTAGCTAAGGTTTGAAACTGCTACTGCGCTTACAAGGCAGTAAACGGTAATAACGGTTAAAACGCTTGCGTAGTATGCTTTAGGAAGTGTTTTTTCCGGATCTTTAACGTCCCTTGAGGTGTTCGCGATTAGCTCAAAGCCTTCGTAGGAGAGGAAGATTATCAGCCCTCCTACCAGTATTTTCAGAAAACTTTCCCAGTTGTTTGGAGATAGTTTAGAGAAGTCCCCAGTTAAGAATCCTAGAGCTGAAAATAGGAGGAGGATTCCGAGTTTCATAAAGACCATTGCATCTTCAACTTTTCCACTAACGTAAGCTCCGAGGAAGTTAAGGAGCGCAAAAAAGGAGATGACTCCTGCAATTAGGAGTTTTTTTATCAATAAGATTTCCTTTCCTAATAGTAGTGCTGAACCGTAGCTGCCAAAAGCGTAGGAGTAGAGGGCTAGCATTATTATGTAACTTGCTAAGAGCAAAGTATTAAGGTAAGACGTAAAGAGATTATTACCGAATCCCCTTACAAGGAACTCAACTGTTCCTCCTTCACTTGGGTAGCGGACTGAAAGCTTTGCGTAGGAGTAAGCTGTTAAGAGGGCTATAAAGCCTGCAATTAGGAAGGCTACAGGTGCAGCCCCCTTTGCAAGGAGAATTGTTAAACCAAGGACGGCAAAGATACCGCCCCCGATCATCCCCCCTACTCCTATTGAGTAGGCTTCCCAAAAGCCAATTTTCCTATTCATTGTTCTCTCTTTTTGAGAAGGAGCTTAACTGTTCCATATACGCACTTATTGTATGGAACGTCAATTCCCTTTTCCTTTGCCTTCCTTATCAGAGCTCCAGTTATCCCTTCAATCTCTATAGGTTTTCCTTTTTCGTAATCTAGGAGCATGCTTGTTTTGTAGTTCATGAGGTCCGGGGAAGACTTTAAGTATCCCTCAAGGGTCTTCTCCTTGAGCTTTACACCGTAGGCCTTAGCGACTTCCATACACTCTAACATTAAGTTTTTTACTATCTCGTAGGTTTCTGGTTGGGATAGGATCTCTCCTACCGTTGCTCTTGTTATTACTGAGTAGGGGTTAAAGGCTACGTTCCACATTAACTTTTTCCACAGGGTATAGTTTATATCCCTTGAGACCCTTGCCTCAACTTCGCACTTTTTAAGCTCTTCAACAAGTTTTTCAACCCTTTTTGAGGGCTTACCTGAGAGCTCCCCAACTTCAAGGAGGCCTGCCGCCTCGTGAACCACCACTCCCGGCTCTTTGACGTAAGTTCCTACAAAGGCCGTTGCTCCTAAAACTCTCTCTTTACCAACGTACTTTGCAAGTATTTCCTCGTTTTCTATTCCGTTTTGGACGGAGATTACAACTGTGTTTTCCTTGAGTAGGGGCTCTATCTGAGGTGCTACCTTTTCTGTATCGTAGGACTTAACGCATACTAAGACTACGTCAACCTTTCCGGCCTCTTTCGGGTTGTCTGTAAATACTACTCTTGGAGGCTCTTCCTTAACAGTAAACTCGCCGTACTTGTAGCTTTTAACCTTTAAGCCTTTCTCTTTCATTGCCTTTAAGTGCTTCCCCCTTGCTATAAAGACAACCCTGTGGCCGCAGCGGGCAAGGAGGGAGCCGTAGAGGCTACCAACCCCACCGGCTCCAAATACTGCAAACTCCATCTATATCTCCTGAACTGCTCCTTTTGATGCTGAAGTAACGAACTTTGCGTACTTGCGAAGGAGCTTTGACTTAATCTCCTTCTGCTTTGGTTTAAAGTTCTTTAACCTCTCCTGCAACTCCTCCTCGCTTATTAGGAGCTCTAACCTCCTCTCTGGAACGTTTATGTGTATCTTGTCCCCGTCCTTAACGACTCCTATGGGGCCTCCTTCTGCTGCCTCTGGAGAGATGTGGCCTATGCAGGGGCCGTGGGTTCCTCCTGAAAACCTTCCGTCTGTAATTAGTGCAACGCTCTCTCCAAGCCCCATTCCCATAACTGCAGCAGTAACTGCAAGCATCTCCCTCATTCCGGGGCCACCCTTTGGCCCTTCGTACCTTATTACTATTACATCGCCGGGCTTTATCTGGCCGTTCATTACGGCCTTCATTGCGTCCTCTTCACACTCAAAGACCCTTGCAGTTCCGGTAAAGACTCTCATCTTCTCGCTGAGAGCTCCCTGCTTTATAACGGCTCCGTCGGGGGCGAGGTTTCCGTAGAGGATTGCTATTCCTCCCTCCTTGCTGTAAGGGTTGTCAATCGGCCTTATAACGTCTTCGTCCCAGATTCTTCCCATTGAAGCTATCTCTTTTATGTCTAAGCCTGAAACTGTTGGGGAGCTCTCAAGCTTTTCAATTAGCCTGTTGAGGACTCCGGGGATTCCACCGGCGTAGTGGAGGTCTTCCATTAGGTACTTTCCGCCAGGCCTCATTGAGCAGATCTTTGGAGTTTCCCTTGAGAGCTGGTCAAAGAGCTTTATGTCAAAGGGGATTCCTGCTTCGTAGGCAATTGCAGGCAGGTGAAGAACTGTGTTTGTTGAACCTCCGAGGGCAAGGTCAACCCTTATTGCATTCCTGAAGGCCTCTGGAGTTAGTATGTCCCTTGCTTTAATTCCCTTCTTTACGAGCTCTACGATTTTCTCGCCGCTTGCCTCGGCGATTCTCTTCTTCTCTGCCAGCGGTGCTGGTGAGGTTCCGCAGTAGGGTAAGCTCATCCCGAGGGCTTCTGTTAAGCAGGCCATCGTGTTTGCAGTGAACATTCCCTGGCAGGCACCTGAAGATGGGCAGGCTGCTCCCTCAAGCTCAAGGAGCTCCTCTAGAGTAATTTCGCCGGCCTTATACTTTCCAATTGCTTCAAACGTATGGGTAACGAGGTCTAACCTCTCCTTTCCCCTCCTTCCTGCAAGCATCGGCCCTGCAGTTACGACGATTGCCGGAAGGTTTAACCTTGCAGCGGCCATCAACATTCCCGGTGTAATCTTGTCACACGCAGTTAGTAGGACTAAACCGTCAAGCTGATGGGCTGTTGCAACGTCCTCTATTGCATCTGCAATAATTTCCCTTAAAGGTAGGGAGAACCTCATTCCCTCGTGTCCCATTGCTATTCCGTCGCATACTGCAGGGACCCTGAAGATAAATGGAGTTCCCCCTGCTGCGGCAACTCCCCTTTCAATGAACCTTTCAAGTGAACCCATATCTGCGTGGCCGGGAACCAGGTCGGTCCAGCTTGACACTATTCCAATTAGCGGTTTCTCAATGTCCTTTCTCTGAAGGCCGGTAGCCATCATGAGGGCTCTTGCCGGCAGCTTTTCAAATTCCCTCAAGGTGTCGCTTTTCATTTCTCGCTCTCCTCCTTCGCTTTTTTCATAAGGAGTAGCATCTCATCCCTGAGGCGTAATCTCTCCTTCTTTAACTTCTCAAGCTCAACCTCTTCCTGTGGAGTTAAAACCCTCTTCTTCTCCATCTTGTCAATTATGTCATCAAGCTCCTGGTGTTTTTTCTCAAGGGTTTTAAAGTGGTGAAATTTCTCCCTTGCAAGGGCCTTGAGGTTTTCGTCTCTCAGCATCTCTTCCTCCTAAATATTGAGTTTAAAGACTAAAGCATCTTCATCTCTGTAGTATCCCTCTCTCCTTCCGACTTCCCTAAAACCGAAGGATTTGTAAAGGTTTATTGCAGGAGTGTTTGACTTCCTTACTTCTAAAAAGAGCTCTTTAATTCCCTCTTCTTTAATCCGTTCTATGAACTCCTTTAGGAGCCTTTTCCCTACTCCTTTCTTCCTCAATTCCTCCTTTACTGCTATCCTGTTTAGCTCTCCAGTTTCACCGACGACCCAGCCGAAGACGTAACCTACAACTTCCTCACCTTTCTGGGCTACGAAAATTCTGGTAATTGGCAGGGTAACCTCCCTCAGTAGGAGCTCTTTTGAGTAGGGCTCATTGAAGCACTCACTCTCTAATTTTAGTATATCCGGTAAATCGCTTTCTTTAAAAGGCCTTACCAGGAGGTTTTGCATCGTGTTCCCTTACGTAGTGGAAGGTGAGTGGTGAGAGCTCCTCCTTTGGGAGTGATAGGAGCTTAACTGCGACGGGAGTTCTCTCTTCTACTGATTTTATCCCTTGAGGTACTTTAACCTCACCTTTGTAAACTATGAGGGGATTTGTAATTTCCTTTACCTTACTTACTAGTTCATCCAGTCCAACGTCTAGGAACTCCCCTCCTACCTTTGCATATACCCTTTCCCTTCTTGCTGGGATTACCGGAACTGGAGTGAACCCGAGTTCTTCGTATCCCCACATTAGGGCGTCAAGGGTCGTTGCCGATAGAACTCTAACTCCGCAGGCTTTAAATGCCTTCCCTACAGTAACTGAGAGCCTAACTCCTGTAAAGGAGCCTGGACCTGATGATACGACGACTTCCTCTATTTCCTCCTTCCTTGCTCCTGCAAGGTTTAAAGCCCTTTCAATTTGAGAGTAAACTACTTCTGCATGGAGTTTCGGTCTGTTCCACGCTACCTGGGAGAGGAGACTCCCCCCATTTTCAATAGCAATACTTCCCTCAGGGAGGGATAGGTCTACTGCTACTCTAATCATGCTGTCTTTATTACCCTTACCAGAATCGGTTTTCCTTTTTCATCAACGTCAAGTATTTCAACTTTAACGTTCGCTATGTCAATAGTTTTCCTTTTTTTAAGGACTATTCCCCTTTCCTTCGCAACCCTTTCAATTAGGTCAATTAAGTACTTATCCTCTTCAAAGGGAATGTGGACGTCAAGCATCTCGTTGAGGGACTCAATTGTTATGTAGGGGTCAATAATTACTGCAGTTCCAGGAGGAACGCTCTTAAGGGTTAGGAATTTCCTTATGAAGAATAGGATTAGGAGGGAAACTGTTCCAAGGAGGACGTTTTTAAAGTCGTGGCCAGCGATTATTATCTCCCTTGCTATTGCAATTAAGAGGACGTCAAAGACTATTCTCGGCTGGTGTTTTACGAGCATTATGATGAGCTCAACGACGATTACGAACATTAAAAGTGGTGAGATTATCTCTTTAAGGCTCTCTGTTGCGTTTCCTCCGTGTCCTGAAAGAATTACCTCCTCAATTTTTAAGAGCTCCGGAGTTGCCAGTAAAAACTCAATAAAGAGGATAGCTGAGACAACTAGTAGAGTTACAGTTATTACTAAGAGGAAACTTTCAGATGCCTTTATTAGAACGTGCTCAAACCTCTTCATTAAAGTCATCATATATTTAGTCCCCCTATGTACCAGTTTATTATCCTATCTCCGAAGAAGAGAGAAATTAGGGCTCCGACGGATATGAATGGGCCGAAGGGAATGGCTGCTCCCTTCTTTTTTAGGGTTAAGAGCCCGTATAGAGCTCCTACCATTGAGGCCAAGAAGAGGGTTAGGAGCACCTTTTCCCACCCTAGGAAAGCTCCAACTACCGCCATTATGTTTGCGTCCCCGTAGCCCATTCCCTCTTTTCCTGTAAATACGAAGTAAGTCTCTATTATAAATAGGATTACTCCTGCTCCGAGTGATGCACCGAAAATGGCCTCTTTGAAGGAGTGGTTTTCGGTAAATGGGGATAGAAGGATTCCTGAAACCAAGGCGAAGTAGCTAAGCTTAACTGGAACTTCCATAGTTTTTATGTCTATAAAAGAGACGACTATTAAGTAGTAAACGAGAATTAAGTAGTAGAGGGAGTCAAAGGATAGACCGAAATTACAAACTACTGCAGCAGTTAAAGTTCCCGTTAGGAGTTCTACGATAGGGTAGATGGGAGAGATTTTCTTACCGCAGTTTCTACACTTTCCCCTTAAGATTATGTAGCTTAATACAGGAACGTTGTCGTACCACTTAATCCTACTTCCGCAGTTTGGACAGCTTGAGGGGGGCCAGAGGATAGACTTTCCTTTAGGAATCCTGTATATGCAGACGTTTAGGAAACTACCGAAAATCAGTCCGAAGAGGAATGCAGCTAAGCATAGGAACATTAGTGGGTCTCCTTTGGAGCCGATTTAACGAACTTTACAAGGCCTTTTAGGAACTCCTTCCACTTTAGGACGGCAGGCTTTAGCCTTTCCCTTAAAACTTTTAAGGCTTCATCCTCTTTCCCTTCGTATAGGAGGTCATCAAGCTCAAAGACTGCATCCTCAAGCTTTGCTATCTCCTCCTCTATTCCCTCGTATATTGGAAGTATTCTCGCTCCTGAGTCAACCAGCTTTACGGTCCAGTCAAGGGAGTCAAGTAAATTGTGGAGCATTACTTTTGCCAGTTCCGGCCTTTCTTTCCAGTCCTGATAGATCTGCTCTATTGAGTTTGCCATACCATCTAGGGCTAAGAGTGCAAGTTCAATCTGCCTGTTAACCATGTTTGTTGAGTGTTCTGTTACTATGTTGAGGTCTTCAAGGTTCTTTACTTCGTCAACCTTTACAGGGTGGAGCTTCTCTCCCTTTAACTCAACGTGCTTTATTGAGCGCTCTGGAAAGAGGTACCTGTACTCTATTAGCCTTAATAAACTTGATGTCGACAAGTTCTTGAGCTTTCCCTTTAGCTCAAACTCAATAGGTTTTCCGTCAACCTTTACTTTCACTTTCCTCTTTTCCTGTGACATTTTCCCTTAAGACCTCCAGAGCTTCCTCTTTTGATAGTTTAATTGCCTCTCTCCTCCCTACAAAGAAGGAGGAGAGGAACTTAAGGAGCCTTTCATTTCCTAGTGGAAATTTAGCCTTTGATACTATCTTAACAATAGCCGAAACTTCCCTCTCCAGTGCCTTAACTGAGTCGTGTCTGAAAGATAGGGCCTCTTTTAAAGCTTCTAAGTACTCTCCCATTCTCTCTCTTATTCCGTTTATTAGGGCAATTTCATTTGGGACTTTTAAGAGCTCCCCGGCTACTGCAAGTGCGTTACTCCTCATATAACCTAACCCTTCAATGGAGGATATCAGAGAGTACTTAAAGGGAACCCCTCCCCTAACCATCATTATAACCCTGTGGAGGGTGTCAAAGTCAAAGAGGTTTAACCGGCACAGGAGCTGGCCTAGGAGGGAGCTCTCAGGCGAGAGGTTTGAAAGTTCCCCCGGAGGCCTCGCAACGTTTTTGTAGTAGAAGAAACCTCCCTTTGCGTAGAATATGAGGACTTCTGAGTTGTCCTTCACTCTCATATTTGTTTCCTTTTCTATCTTACTGATAATCTTCCCCGCCTCTTCTAAGAACCCTTCTCCTGTAAAGAGTGTAACTGTTTTTGGGTTGAACTCCCTCCTTATAAAGGGTCTTACCGTAAACAGGTAACCGGCGGTTGGGTCTTCACTCCTCAGCTTCTCTGTTTCCTTTAACCTCTGTCCGAACTCAATAAAGCAGTAAGGGGAAACGAAGGAGGAGACGAGGAGTTTAGTTAGGGGAGTTGGCTTTGTGTTTTCAAGGAATCCTAGAGTTTGGAGCTCCTCCAGTATCTCCTGGAGCTCCTTAATGAGGAGGGGGTTTCTCTTGAGGCTGAAGAGCTCCTTTACAGCCTCCTGCCACCTTTGACCGTATCTTACAACTGGACCTAGGAGCATTAAGCTTAGAACGGACTTTTTCCTGTTTGGACAGGCGTTTCCCTCCCTTACAAGGCCTTCAGATAGGGCAGTTTCAAATGGCTTTTCCATCTCTTCCTTAAGTGCTTCCTCAACGGCGTTCTCCTTTGTGCCTGTAACGATAAGGTAGGAGTAACCCTTTTTAGAGAGGCCAAATCTACCGGCTCTCCCTTCCATCTGGAGGATCGTTAGAGGGTCTGGGAAGAACCGGTAGCTGTAGGTGAACCTGTCAAAGTTTCCCCTTATGAAGACTACTACGTTATCTGCCGGAAGGTTTACTCCGTAGGCCAAGGTCTGCGTTGCGTAGAGCCTGTTTAGGTCTCCTTCCTTGAACTCCTTCTCTATCTTTTCTCTCTCTTCCTGGGGAACGTCTGCGTTGTGAAAGGCAACCTTTTCTCCCTTCCTTTCAATTGGAATGAAGGGGAGTGTCTCGTTTAAAACTTCCTTTCCAAACTTTGAATTTTCAACTAAAAGGGCTTGCCAACCTAAGTCTTTCCTAGGAACGAAAACGAGGCTTTTACCCTTTAAATTTAACGTCTCAACGGCTGAAACTACCTTCTCCTCAGGAGTGTCTGTCGGTAAATTGCTCTTCTTTAATAACTTCCTGAGGTTAAAGACTTTCCTCTCAAGGGGAACCGGCCTCCACTTACTCTCTATAAAGAGTTCTGCCCTTATCCACTTTGCAAGCTCGGTAGCTCCCGGTATTGTTGCTGAAAGGAGGAGTAGGGGAACTTCCTCACTTAAAGCGTAAGAGACGAGCTCCTCAATTACTGCACCCCTTCCTTCATCCCTAATAACGTGAACCTCGTCAATTACGATGGCTCCTGCTTCTTCAAACCACTTTGCCCTGTTCCTTGCTGCTGAAATGAGGCTTTCGTAGGTACAGACGACTGCCGGCTGGTCTATTTCACTTAACTCTTCAATTAAGTCTCCCGTTCTTACTCCAACCCTTTTGAAAAATGGCTTAAACTCCTTAAACTTCTCCCATATTAAGGAGCGTGTAGGGGCTGTGTATATGAACCTTCCCGTCCTGTTCTTTAGGAAGAATAGGAGAGAAATTAAGCTCTTTCCTGAGCTTGTAGGAGAGGACACTAAAGCGTTTCCTTCACTGTAGTGGCGGTAGAATACCGATTGAATGGGGTTTAAACTTCCGTAGGGAAAGGGGAGGTTTTCCTCCTTCACTTTCACGAGGGGTTCGCGGATGCTTTTCCCATCTAAAAGGTAGTCAACGTGGCCGGATTTACCGTCAAATTCTGAAGATTCTAAAACTTGAATAGTTTTCATTTCTCCGAAATCTCCTAAATTTCAATTTATCAATTCTCAAGGGAGGTTTTGATGCAGATATACGTTTTCCAGTGTAACAAGTGTGGGGCAGAATTTGAAGAGGTGATTTACTCTCCACTTCAGCTTATGGAGATTAAGTGTCCCAACTGCGGTTCAGATGAAGTTGAAGTAATAGACATAGCTAACTTCTGTTCACCTTTTGGCTGAGGTTAATTTTAGGGGCGGTTCGCCCCTGTTATAATAGGGATTAAACGCTTATGGAGAACTGACCTTGCTTTTAAAAATAGTTATCCTTCTCGTAGTAGTAGGAGTTATCTTCGGTTGGGATAAAATCATTAACCTCTTTAAGGCCTTCTTCCAGGCGAAGGAAGAGTTTAAAAAGGGCCTTGAAGAGGAAGAGAAAAAGCCACAGATAAAAGTAGTTAAAAAGTGATTTTATAGAAAAACGACGGGCTAAACAGGAGCTTTTCAAAGCGGGGATACAGCCCGACACCCCGAAGGGGTGTTAAGTATGGTAAGATTTAAGTATCTTCCCTGCGTTCCCTGTAAGGCCTGCGGGTAGGGTGAAAGCCCCGCCATGTGGGCAATGCCCTTAAACTGCCTGTAACAAGGTGGGTATCCCTCCTCTGGCAAGCAAGTCCGAAGCAGGCGGAGGGTAAACAACCAAATAGCAGGGAAGACGGGAAAAGGTGTCGGGATGAACATCCTGACACAGGATAGCGAACAAGGTATCTCCGAATTCCTGCTTTTTGCGGGGATAGGAGTAGAGGGTGGAGTGAACCCGCCCGGAGGGATAAGGGTAGGGGTAACCTACCAAACTCCCTCAGAAGCCTACGACTTCAGTCGTAGGTAGTTCACCCCTTCCTAACGGAATAGGTTGTTTGGGAAAAAACACCTAAACTTATGCCCCCTTTCTTCAACTACCGGGGGCATTTCTTTCCTGCAGATCTCCCTTGCCTTTGGGCATCTTGGGTGGAATGGGCATCCTTCTATTTCCTCAGAGGGCTCTGGAACGTTTCCGGCCATTGTTTTAAGCTTTCTCTTTACTCCTCCGTTAAGCTTTGGCGAGCATTCAATTAGACCTTTTGTATAGGGGTGGCGGGGATTGGCTAGAACTTCTTCAGTCTTACCTGCTTCTACAGTGTAACCTCCGTAGAGGACGTAGGTTTTGTCCGATATTTCCTGAACTATTCCCATGTCGTGGGTAATGAGAAGCGTTCCTAAGTTTTTCGTCCTTGATAGTTTTTTTAGGAGCTCCAGAATTTTCTTCTGAACCGTTACGTCAAGGGCTGTTGTCGGTTCGTCTGCAAGTAGGTATGAAGGATTGCAGGCAAGGGCCATAGCTATTGCGCACCTTTGCTTTAAACCTCCCGATAGGTGGTGGGGGTAGGAGTCTAACCTCTCCTCAGCCTTTGGAACTTGACACAGTTTTAAGAGCTCCAGAGCCCTTTCCCTTCCTTCCTCTTTACTCTTTACAGTTCTGTGGTATAGCATCGGTTCAATAATCTGCTCTCCAATCGTTAGAAGGGGGTTCAAGGAAGAGGAAGGGTCTTGAAAGACCATTGAAACCTTTTCCCAACGGAAAGAGGAGAGCTCCTTCTTATTAAGATTTAGTGGTTCTACTCCGTCAACTTCTACTTTTCCTGAGATTTTAAAGTTCTCAGGGAGTAACTTTAAAACGGAAAGGGCCGATATTGACTTTCCGCTTCCGCTCTCCCCTACGAGTGAAACGATCTCTCCCCTCTCTACTTCCCAGAAGACGTCCTTTAGGATTTTGAACTTTGGAGTTTCCACCTTAAGGTTTTCAACCTTTAAAGACACTTTATCTCCACCCAGTAGGAGTTTTCTGTAAAAACGTCTGGTTCAAAGTAGAGCTCCCTTACCTTTAGCTTCTTTCCGCTCCTTTCCTTTGCAGCTAAGTAGTGGGAAATGGCTTTCGGAATATAACCTAAGAACTTACCGTCTTCGCTCTGGATGACGTATGTAACGGGAGAGTTTGGATTGAGTGGTTCTGCTTTCAAACTGAAGTCCACTTTTCCCTTTATTACCCTTTCCCACTCTGCCCTTAAGTTTCTCCTCGCTATTACTGGGGTCCAGTAAGTTGAGGTTTTTGCAAGGAACTGATGGGGGCTTACCAGTCCCTTTATCTCCATTAAGAACTTACAGAGCTCCCTTGGAAGGGATTGGGTTCCTGCACATAGATACCCTATTAGAGGCCAAAGTTCCTTTGAGTCAAGTATTTCCCTTAGCTGCTCTTTCTTGAGCTCAAAGAGTTTCCTGTTTTTGCTCCAGAGAGAGGAGAGTTTTGACTTTAGGGTAATTAGATTCTCAAGGTTAAAGTTGAAGTCCTTTAAAAACTTTAGAAACTCAAGGAACTCTCCCTTCGTTCTCTTCCTTGATAGGAGCCTACTTAGGAGCCACTCTCTATTTATCCTGTTGTAAAGTTTAGTGGCAAGTTCTTTGTCAAGGAACCAGGATAAGTAGAGGTTGAACCTGCCCAGTTCCTTATCTGAGGTCCACTCAAATTGGGGCTTAAAGGCATCTTTAAGGAGTGAATTCTCAATTTCTTTAAGAGCTTTCTTTACTGTAAGAAAGAGCCTCTCAAAGTCCTTCTCCTTCTTAGTTTTTAGTGAAAACTCAACTACTACGTCTGCTCCGTTTAGCTCCTCTCTAACAGTTGGAACTATTAAGACCCCTTCCCTTTCAGTAATCTCATAGTTTGAGTAGGCAAGGGTAGTTGGAAAGTGGTACTCAAGCTCTTGAGCCATAAACTCTAAAAGGGAAGTAATGGCCGAGCTCAGTATTTTATCTTTGACTTGAAAAAGCTTTTCCGGTTTAAACCGGATTTCTGGTTCCCTCTTAGGAAGTTCGGGAGCAGTTAAGATTCCCTTTTTAAACCTCTCCCAGAGGGAAAGCTCAATGTCTGAATCAACGCTCTTTAAGGCTGTAAGCTCTTCATTTTTTAGGTATTTCCTCGCAGAGTCGCTTATCCTTTTTGCCCTTAAAAGGTTTTTAGCTTCAAGTTTTGCAAGTTCCCAGAGCTCTTGACTTATGTGGTTTATCTCTCCTCTAACTGGCCAGAAGAAGTTCTTCTTTGCCTCCTTTAAGAACCTGTAGGAGAAAATCCTCTCAAGGGGGGCTTTTAGGAGTTGAAAGTCCACTCCTTCTACCTCTTCCGGAGAGAGAGTGAGTAAAGAAGGGGAAAGGGGAAACCTCTCCCTGAACAGTTTTACCCTATCGTAGATAAACTGGGGTGAGACCTCTTCAAAGGGTAGAAAGGAAAAGAGGAGGAAAACCCTCTCCTCCTCTTTGAGGAAGCTCTCTCCCTTTATAGGAACGGATAGCCTATCTGATAGGAGCATTGCTACTGGGAGGACAAAAGGGTCCCCCGGGAAAATGGCATCAATTCTAAGCTTTAACCTTTTAATCCTATCGCTTAAGAAGAAGAGGGCATCAACTAAGTACTCCGGCTTTAGCTGGGAACTTTCAAATATAAGTGTTGGTTTAACTTTTACCTTCATAGCTCTCTTAGTATATCCCTTAGAATTTCAATACCTTTTTCAATCTCCTCCTTTGTAATTACTAAGGGAGGGGTAAACCTTAATACCTTTCCTGCTGTACAGTTAATAATAAGCCCCCTTTCAAGGGCTTTGCCTGCTATTTGAGAGCACTCTACCTTCATAACTGCTCCAACCATGAGCCCCAGTCCCCTTACTCCTTCAATTAGGTAGGGGAACTCCCTTTGGAGCTCCTTTAACTTCTCCACTAAGAACCTTCCCTTTTCCTTTACTTCTTCTAAAAACCCTGGCTTTGTAATTTCCTTTATGACTTCAATTCCTGCTCTCGTTACCAGGAAGTTTCCTCCAAAGGTGGATGCGTGGAGCCCCGGCTTTAGAACGTTTGCAGCCTTTCCTTTTGCAACTATGGCCCCTATTGGAACTCCGTTTCCAAGGGCCTTTGCCAGCGTCATGACGTCAGGTTCAACTCCGTAGTTCTGGTAGGCAAAGAGAGCTCCCGTCCTTCCAACTCCCGTTTGGACCTCGTCAAATATTAAGAGGGCATTTACCCTGTCTGCTATTTCCCTTAGGCCCTCAAGGAACTCTTTTTTGGCTGGAACGACTCCTCCTTCGCCTTGAACAGGTTCAACTATTATTGCAGCAGTTTTCTCAGATACTACTTCCTTAACAGAGTCAAGGTCGTTGAACTTTGCAAACTTTACGCCTGTAAGCATAGGTCCGAAACCTTGGTTGTACTTTCCCTGTCCGGTTATTGAAACGGATGCCATTGTCCTTCCGTGGAAGGAGTTTTCAAAGGCTACTATTTCAAACTTTTCCGGGTCAACTTCGGTTCCGTAGCGCCTTGCAAGTTTTATTGCTCCCTCGTTTGCCTCTGCTCCGCTGTTGCAGAAGAAGACCTTTTCCCCAAATGAGTTCTCGCAGATTAACCTTGCAAGCTCAGCCTGGGGTTCAATGTGGAAGAGGTTTGAAGTGTGGATTAGGGTCTTTGCCTGCTTGCATATTGCCTCAGAGACTTTAGGGTGGCAGTGGCCGAGGTTGCAGACTGCGATTCCTGCAAGCATGTCAAGGTACTTCTTTCCCTCTTCATCGTAGAGCCAGCACCCTTCTCCCTTGACAAAGGAGACCGGGTAGCGGTTGTAGGTCTTCATTACGTACTTTTCGGTCTTCTCAAAGGTCTCCATTTCTCAACCTCTCTGTTGTATTGGCTTAGTAAAATATACTTCAAATAAAGAAAGCTAGAAGGCCTTGAAGTGGTAGAAGTAATCTATCCAAAGTTCGGAGAGCTATACGAAGCGAATTTTATAGATAACAGGCTTTTGGATTACTTAGAGGCAAAGGAAATAATTACTGCTCACAAGCTTACAAGTAGTGGTTTAAAACTGGTTGACCTTTCCAATTACTGTGGCTACTTGGGAAGGGATTTCAAGAAATTGGTTATTCCCAGAAAACTCTTGCCGGTTTTGGGTGTAAGTGAAAAAGATAGCCCGGAGAAAATAGCTGAGGCTTTTAACTCTTTCTTTGATAGGTTCTTTCACTGGGTTTTGGAGAGATTGGTGGAGCTCCCCCTCTTTACCCTTAACGTAGCTTCCTACGATGCCGTTGAGGACTTTGGCAGGGAGCGGGATGTCTATAAGTTTTTCCTACTTTTAAACCTTAAAGAGGAGCTAACTCAGGCCATTGAGGTTATTCTCCACAGGCCCCACAGGGTTTTAGATGTTGAGGAGGTTTTAAAGCCGGTTTCTGAAGTCTGTGAGGTAGATGGGGTTATTTTAGAGGAGGCCTTGTGCCACCCGGAGAGGTGGGTTAAAAGTGAAGGGAAATATCTACCTACTGAGCTTATTCAACCCCAGTATATAGAGAGTTTTGACAGCCCTGAGAACCGTTTTGTAAGAGCTTTTCTTGTTGAGATTTTGGATTTTATTGAAAACTGGAATGAGAGCCTCCGCTCTTTACTGCTGGAAGTTGAGGATATCGTCTCCTTTGCGCTAAACAGCGATATTTTTGTAGATTTAGACCTCCAACCCTCTCCTCCCGCCTACTCTCAAGTTCTTCAGAAGAGGCCGGGGTATAGGGAGCTCTTCCGCCTCTGGAGCCTGTTTCACTCTTCTTTTATTCCTCAGTGGTTCCAGGGGTTAAATATTGCCTTTGGCCTAAAATCGGTTTCAACCCTTTGGGAGTATTATGTCCTAATAAGGCTTTTAGATGTCTTAAAGGCGGAGTTCGGCCCTTATGAAGTTGTGAGCTTTAAAGAGATTAAGAAAAGCAGAGGCGAATCTTATGAGGAAATAACTTTTGAGTTTGTAGATGGGGCAAAATTTTACTACCAGCTTGAAAGAAAAAGTTATTCTAAATCCCCATGGCGTCCAGATTTCCTTTTAGAGTTTAATGGGCAAAGAATAATTTTTGATGCGAAATTTAGAAATATTTCCAATGAAAGTAATAGAAGAGAAATACTTCAAAATATGCATTACTATAGAGATGGTTTGCAGGTAAATTGGGCAGTTGCTTTAACCTTTGGAGAAGGTTGTCATTGTCAAGGACAATTATACTTCTATGGAGAAAAAAACGAATGTGTGCAAACCTTAGAAGAGCTTTTAGCTCGTTTAAGAGATAAAGATGGTGTTGGATATCTTAAATTAGTTCCAAAGGAGGTAGTTTATGGGTGATAGGGAAAAGCTTAGAGATATTTTAGAGGAGTCTATTAAAGCTATCCTTGATAATCAAAAAACAAAACAAGTTTTTGAGGTTCTTTATGAGAAGTATAAAGGTTATACGTATAAATGTCTGAAAGTTTATAATCTCGAAAAGGCTTTAGGTAAAAATGTCCCGTTTATAGCATTTCTTCCTATATACAATTCTGAAATAAAACCGTGGGAAGGAATTTATCCTGTTTTGCTTTTTTATCCTAATCTCCCTATTCAAAAGGGTAAGTATCCATTAGTTGTTGCTTACGGTGTGAACGAGGACGAGAACAAGGACGAGAATGCTCAAATTAGTTGGCCAAAGGGGATGAAGAAACGTACAGTAGAAGACTGTTTAAGTAAGCTCTTAGGACCAAATAGATTTCATAAATTCAAAAAAGAGGATAAGAAAGTTGATAAAAGATCTGATAAAAAGATTAGGTATACGAATTCTTATTGTAAGAATGTTTTCCTTTTTGGCATGGATAATAGCGGAAACCTTATTATAGAAGATACAAATGGAAACAAGGTTAGTTTAGATAGCGTTGTTAATGCTTTAGATGAGGTAATAAATGATTATTTAGATATATTGAACTATCAACTTATAAGATTGCCTCTTTACATTTCTCCCAATTTGTTTAAAACTTTTTATCATGCTTTAAAGACTAAACCTTTCGTTATCCTTTCTGGTCTTTCTGGAACAGGAAAGACTAAGTTATTTGAGAATTTCACCAATCTCTTTCTAAACTCTAAACGCTTGTTCTTACCAGTTAGGCCTGATTTTAGGGATAGTAAGTCTCTGCTTGGGTTCTATAACCCGATTCAGCAAAAGTATCAAAAGACAAAATTACTGGATTTTATTTTAAGTGCTGCAAAGGATTACTTACTAAATGGAAAAGATGCGGTACCCTACTTTATCCTTTTTGATGAGATGAATTTAGCCAGGGTGGAATACTATTTTGCCGACTTTTTGAGCCTTCTGGAGAGTAAGAGGTTTTCTTCAGTTGAAGAGGCTTTGGGGGATAACGAGTTTAAGGAGTTTTTAGAAGCTTTAGGCTTTGAGCCGTCAAATTTAGAAGAAGATAGATGTGCATTTACTTCTGCAAGCATTCCTCTCCACAGTGAAGATGGGTTGAGAGAACCTCCTAAAAATCTCTTCCTACCGCCAAACCTTTACTTTATTGGAACGGTAAACGTTGATGAGACTACTCATGTATTCTCTCCAAAGGTTTTAGATAGGGCCTTTACTATAGAGTTTGATGTTGGAAGTTTTAAAGATTACGTTGAGGAATTTCTAGAAGGCCGAGGCGGTAATGTTTTTTGTCTTCCACCTAAGGGAAAATTCCAAGAAGAAAAACTCCGAGAAGATTTTATAAGAAAAGATGCAAAAACTACTATAGCTAAATTTACTATTTATGAACCAAATGATTTTAAAGATATCGCTACTAAGATAAAATTTAAGAAAAAGTTTCAGAGTAATCAGAGTAAAGAACTCTACAAGTTCTTAGATGAGCTAAATGGTATTTTGAAACGTTACGGTTTTCCATTTGGTTATAGGGTTTTCAATGAAATTCTCATCTTTATTAAGAACGCTACTGAAGGGCTGAAAGGGCTCCGCCTTTCCTATAATGAGGCTTTAGATAGAGTTCTCCTAATGAAAGTCCTTCCAAAGCTATATGGAACTAGGAAAAAGTTGGCCCCGTTAATTGAGGAGCTTCTAAAAGAAATTTTTGCTGTAAAAGGAGTTGATGTTAATAGGGTTGAAACCCTACCAACTATTGAAGGGGGAAAAGTTAAGGTAAGGGTTGGCGGTGAAGAGAAAGAAGTAGAGAGCCCCTACCCCTTGACAGTTAAGAAGCTATTGGAGATGGCCTATAAGCTTTCTACCGATGGCTACGCTTCTTACATGTAGTTAAGCTGGGAGGAGGAGTTTGCGGAGCTCCTTTATTCTATCTCTGAGCTCTGCGGCCCTTTCAAACTCCCAGTTCTTTGCTGCCTCTTTCATCTCCTTTGTGAGCCTCTCTATTTCGGCAAGGAGCTCCTCCTCGCTCCTTGGGACCTTCTCAACCCCCTTCTTCTTGAGCCTGAAGAGGGCTGAAAGGCCTGCGTCCTCAATTATTGAGCTTTCAATCTCCCTCTTAACGGTTTTTGGGGTTATTCCGTGCTTCTTGTTAAACTCCTCCTGAATCCTCCTCCTCCTTTCGGTTTCCTCAATTGCCTCCTTCATTGCCTTTGTCATTTTATCTGCAAATAGGATTACCTTACCGTTTACGTTCCTTGCTGCCCTTCCCATCGTTTGAATTAGTGCAGTTTTAGAGCGCAGGAAACCCTCCTTGTCTGCGTCTAAGATTGCTACAAGTGAAACTTCCGGTAGGTCTAAACCTTCCCTCAGGAGGTTAACTCCGACTAGAACGTCAAACTCGCCGCTCCTCAATCCCCTTATAATCTCAACCCTCTCAACCGAGTCAATCTCTGAGTGCATGTACTTTGCCTTTACTCCCTTCTCAAGGAGGTAGTTTGTAAGCTCCTCGGCGCTCCTTTTAGTCAAAGTTGTTATTAAGACCCTCTCGTTCCTCCTAACCCTCTCCCTGATTTCTGAGAGGAGGTAGTCTATCTGGCCTTCAGTTGGTCTGACTTCAACTATCGGGTCTAGAAGTCCTGTAGGCCTTATTATCTGTTCAACTACTTTTTCCGAAACTGAAAGCTCAAACTCTCCGGGAGTTGCGGAGACGAAAATTGCCTGAGGAACTCTCTCTAAGAACTCTTCAAAGTTTAGTGGACGGTTATCGTAGGCTGAGGGGAGCCTGAAACCGTGTTCAATGAGGTTGTACTTCCTGGCCCTATCTCCTCTCCACATTGCCTTAATCTGGGGAATCGTTACGTGGGACTCGTCTATTATCACCAGGAAGTCGTCTGGGAAGTAGTCAAGTAGGGTGTAGGGAGGTTGGCCTGGCTTCCTCCCGTCAAGGTGGCGGGAGTAGTTCTCAATTCCTTTACAGTGGCCGATTTCAAGTAGGAGCTCTATGTCGTAGCGGGTTCTCTGTTCAATTCTCCTTGCCTCAAGCTCCTTTCCCTGACTTAAGAAGTACTCAATCCTCTCCTCAAGCTCCCTCTCTATTCCCTCAACTGCCCTTAAAATCTGCTGGTAGGGAGTTGCGTAGTGGGAAGCCGGGTAGACTGTGTAGGAGTCAAACTCCTTTAAAACCTTCTGGTTGAAGTAGTCGTGCATAGTTATCCTTTCAACCTCGTCTCCAAAGAGCTCCACCCTTATAAAGTGGTCTTCCTGGTCGGCAGGGTAGATGTCTATGGTATCTCCTCTCACTTTGAATATCCCCGCTCTTACCTCGTAGGAGCTCCTTTCATAACCTAGTGTTACTAACTTCCTTAAAACCTCGTCCCTGTCTATCTCCTCTCCTACTGTGAACCTTAGGGAGAGCTCCCTGTAGTGTTCGGGAGAACCTAGGCCGTAGATACAGGAGACTGAGGATACTATTATCGTATCTGGGCGGGTTAGAAGTGAGACCGTTGCGCTGTGGCGCATCCTGTCTATTACAGGGTTTATTGAACAGTCCTTTTCAATGTAGATGTCTCGGCTGGGTATGTAGGCTTCCGGCTGGTAGTAGTCGTAGTAGGAGATGAAGTACTCAACTGCGTTGTTTGGGAAGAAGTTCTTTAGCTCGTGGTAGAGCTGTGCTGCCAAAACTTTGTTGTGGGATATTACGAGGGTCGGCTTTTGAACCGCCTCAATAACCTTTGCAATTGTATAAGTTTTACCGCTTCCGGTTATACCCAGTAGAGTTTGGTACTTTAAGCCCTCTTTAATTCCTCTGCTGAGTTCCCTGATAGCCTTTGGCTGATCGCCCTTTGGAGTAAAGGGTGAAACTACTTTAAACCTTTTTCCCATTTTTCCCTTAAAATAGAGTTTCTCACCCACCATAATATAGACTTGAACCTTACGTTTAAGGAGATGTTAAATGAGGAAAGCCTTACTTACGGGGCTATTGGCCCTTACACTCTCCTCCCAATCCTTCGGAGCAGACCTTAGTTTGGGAGTTAAGCTCTACTCCGACGGGCTTTACTCTTTAGCTGCAAAGACCTTTAGGGAGAACATAGACTCTCTAAGTGGAGATAAATTTAAAAAGTACTACAGGTACGCCTACCTATCCTTCTTAAAGAGCTCCGATTACTCCTCCCTTGAAAGGCTCGTTGAACTCTGGAAGGAAAAGTACCCAGATTTTAAGAGGGGGGAGCTCCTTGCCCTTGAAACCCTAATTGCCCTTAAAAAGGGAGTTCCGATAGAGGAAGCTTTCCCCAAGGAAATCTCCTCTTTACCGATTGAAGAGAAAGTAGCCTTCTTTAAAGTTTTAGCTGGTGTTGACCTTAAGCCCGAAGAGACCCTCTTTATCTTAAACGTTGCCTCAAAGGATACAGAGTTAAAGGGAGCGGTAAAGGACAGCGGCTTTTTAAAGAGTGCCCTTGAAAGGGCAATAAGGGAGAACGATTACTCCCTCATAGATTTCATATTTGATAACTACGGAAGGTGGTTTAAGGGTAAAGATGAAGGCCTTCAGTTTGTAAGGTATCTTGAGAGGAAGAAGAGGTTTGCAGATGCCCTAGTTGAAGCTAGAAAACTCTACAAGAAGTATCCGGGCAAGGAGACCAGGTTTGAGCTTGCAAGGGCTTACTACCTAAACGGTAAGTACGGTGAAGTTTTAAATCTGGTAAAGAGTCCTTCAACAGAGAGGGAGAAGTACTTACTTGCTTGGACCTACTTTAAACTGGGAAAACCTGAAAAGATTGCTCCACTTGTAGGTTTGAACGTTAACAGGCCTTCCCTTCCCCAGAAGTTGAAAGTACTTCTTGGTTTCTACTCCTGCAATTTTGACCTTACCCTCCTTAAAAAGTACTACCCTGAACTCTACGTTAAAGCCCTCATCTTCTCATTCTCAGACTCCCTTCCAGAGGGAGAGGTCGGTCTCCCCCACGACTTAGCCTACATTTACTGGGAGAAGGGACTCTTTGAGAAATCAAAGGAGGAGCTAGAAAAGGCCGTTCAAAACCCCTTTGACAAGAACCTTACGGGAAGGTCCCTCTTTCTACTTGGAGAGGTAGGTACTCTGAACCTTCAGGTTGGAACGGTCGTTTACAATCAGTTAATGTCAAGTTATCAGGGAACGCCCTACTACACCGAATCTTTAGTTCCTGCAGCTAAGGTTTATCTCTACTCTGGAAGTCCAGAAGTTGCCCTTAAGCTCCTTTTCTACGCCTACTCACAGGTCGGAGTGAGGAGCGATGAGGTTAGAGAGCTCCTTGGGAGGACCTACCTTATAAAGGGAAACTTCAAAAAAGCCTCCCTCTACCTCTCTAAAGTGAGAAGTCAAGAGGGGAGAACCCTCCTAGCCTACTCCCTCTACCAGTCTGGAGATAGAAAGGGGAGTTTTAAGGTTTTAAGGGAAATGTTCAAGGGAACTCCTCTCTTTCCGGAAGTTAACGGAGGAAGGCTCGTCTTCCTCTCTAACGAATTGGGGAGGGAAGGGGAGCTGAGGAAAGTTAAGGGGCTACCGCTCCTCCCTTCTGTAATGGCTGCAGTTGTAAGTAAAGACTATAGAAGGGCTGAGGAGCTCTTTAAAAGGGCTAACCAGAGGGAGAAAGTTGCATTGGCCCTGTTCCTAGCCGAAAAATACCAAGAGAAGGAACCTTTAAAGGCCTTAAACTACTTGACCGAGGTTGTCAACTCCTCCTCAGATGAGGAGATTGCAAGTTACGCTAAAGCCCTGCTCAACTACCTAGCCTTTAAGACGAAAAACTACGCTCCTATTCTCCTTAACGACCCTTACTTTATAGCCTATAACCCTGAAAACGACGTAACGTCGGTTTCAACACTCATATCAAAGGCTGATGATTACCTCTCTTCAGGAGAGGTTGGAAAGGCCTATGGCCTGCTGAAGTTGGCCCTTGAAAGGACCTCTTCCGAATCCCTTAGGAAGGGAATTGTAAGGAAGCTTGTTGAAATTGACTTAAAACAGAGGAACTTTAGCAGAGCTCTCCAGGACGTCTCCCTCCTTCCAGATTCAGACCTTAAGAACTACCTCCTCTTTAAAATCTACCTTGGAATGGGAAGGCTGGTTGATGCCTACCAGCACGCAAAGGAGGTTAAGTCTGTTAGTGAACTTCCAAAGGAGGAGAGAGCTCCATTCCTTGCAAAGCTTGCAAGGTACTACAAGCTTACTGGAAATAAGGAGGAGGCTTTAAAGCTTGTAAGTCAGCTGTTAAAAGAGGGAGACCTCGGTAAGGTTGATTACGACGACCTAATTAGCCTATCCCTCCTTGCTCAGGAAAAGGGAAGTACGGACGTTGCGAAAAGGTTAATTGATGAGGCCCTTAAGAGGGCTGAAACAAAGGAACAAAGAGCTGAAAGCCTCTTTTGGAAGGCCTCTATTGAGGCTCAGGAGGGGAAGGTTGATGATGCAATAATTGACTACATGAAGATAGCTTACGACTTTAAAGGGGTTGAACCTTGGTCTTCAACAGCCCTTTATAGGGCAGCACAGCTCTTTGAGGAAAAGGGGGACTACAGGCAGGCCTTTAAACTTTACAGGAAAGTTTCCAAGCTGAAGAGGGGAACTAAGGAGGGAGAAATTGCCGCTGAAAAGGTAAAATCTCTCCTGAAAAAGATTAAGGAGGAGTAATTAATGGCCAAGAAAAACCGTTTTTTAAAGCTTCTTTCAGACAGGATTGTTGATAGCCTCCTAGAGAGAGAACTTGTAATAGCCGATAACCCTGAAAGTTTCAAAGAAAAGGTTTACGAGATTCTCTACAGCGACTATAAGACTGAGAAGGAGCTTGAGGAAGAGGCTGAGAGGATAATTCAGGAGAACAGCGAAGAAGTCTTTTACAGGGGAGTTTCTCTCCACAAGGCGAGGAAGTTGATTAAGGAGAAGCTTGCAAAGGAGAGAGGAATTCCCGTAATTGGTAGCGTTTTCAGTAGGGAAAAGGCAAACTACTTGGCGGGTAAGATACTAAAGCTGATTTTAACCGATGAGGAGCTTGACTATACGCAGGAAAGGGGAGTTATCAGGAACGCTATAGTGAGAAGCTTTGAGGAGGTTGCACAGCTCAGGAAGGAGATTGACCAGAGGGTGAGGGAGAAGATTGCATCCCACTCAAGGCCCATTTATGAGGGAACTCCTGAGTGGTACGCCCTCTACAGGCGCTACTACAACGAAGAGCTAATTGAGAGGGGCTTGGTTGAGCCCGAAACTGAAGTGTAGTTTAAAGTGGCTAGTTCTTTTCTGGGCTCTCTTTGGGCCCTGGGCTTTCTACAGCTACTTCTTTGGGAACAATTCCCTATCTACTTTAGGTGAGCTTAAAAGTACCCGTTTTAAGCTTGAAAGGGAGAGGGATTACTGGAGGAACAGGAACGAGTTCTTAAGGGAGAAGATAGAAGCTCTTAAAGAGAACTCCGATTACCTCTACAACAAGCTGGGTAGGGAGCTCTTTGTAAGGGGAAAGGAGGGTGAAGAGGTTATCCTCTTCGTTAGATAGTCTAAGGGACTTCTTTCAGGAGTACGGCCGTTGGGAAGAGCCGTTTAGGGATTTCCTCTTCTACGGGAAGGTAAAGTTTACCACCGTTCACACAACCTTTTTTATGAAAGATTACCAGATTGACCACTTCCTCTACCTTTTTGGAGTTAAAGAGCTCCAGGTTGGGCCTGAGGAAGCCTTCAGTAGGCTGAAAGAGCTCAGTAAGGAACTAATTTCCCTCTCTCCCGACCACTACCTATCCTCTTTTGTCCTCTTTGTTTTTGAGGGTAGAGTCCCTTCTCTTTACTCTTCAAAGAGCATCTGGTTAGGTTTTAGGGGGAAAGTTGAGTGGGGGATGTTCAGCTTTGAGGGTGGGAAGTTGGTATACCCGCCCCAAATGGAAGGAGTGGGGCGTTTTATTTCCTCTTTCTTAAGTTAAAGGCGCCATAGGACAACGTCTTTAAAGGTATTCCTATCGTAGATTCCCTTAACGTCAACGACTATCGGTTTAGATACGGAAATCCCCTTAAAGAAATCCGGCTTAAGGTTAAGGAACTCTCTATGTTTAACTGCTACAACGACTGCATCGTAGGGAGCCATCTCTTCTGGGCTTTTAATCATCTCTATTCCGTACTCCCTCTTTACCTCTTCGTGGTCGGCGTGGGGGTCGTAGATGTAGGGCTTTACTCCGAAGGACTCAAGTTCCCTGTATATATCTATTACTCTGCTGTTCCTAATGTCCTTTATGTTTTCTTTAAAGGTTATTCCCATTATCAATACCTTAGAGTTTAGAATCTGTTTTCCCTCCTTAATCATCAGCTTAACTGTGCTTTCGGCTACAAACTTGCCCATGTAGTCGTTGATTCTCCTTCCGGCTAAGATTACTTCAGGGTGGTATCCGATTTCCTGGGCTTTAAAGGTTAAGTAGTAAGGGTCAACTCCTATACAGTGGCCTCCTACAAGTCCGGGCTCAAACTTTAGGAAGTTCCACTTTGTTGAGGCTGCCTCTAAAACGTCCCTGGTGTCTATTCCCAGTCTGTGGAAGATTAGTGCAAGTTCGTTTATTAGGGCTATGTTTAAGTCTCTCTGGGTGTTCTCTATGACCTTTGCAGCTTCAGCAGTCTTTATGTTTGGGGCTCTGTGGACTCCGGCCTCTATTACCTCACCGTAGATTCCGGCAAGGAGCCCCGTAGTCTCACTGTCGCATCCTGAAACGACCTTTACTATCTTTTCCACGGTGTGGTTCTTGTCTCCCGGGTTAACCCTCTCTGGGGAGTAGCCTACTTTAAAGTCTTCTAAGTACTTAAGGCCCGATTCCTCCTCAAGGATGGGAACGCAGATCTCTTCAGTTACTCCCGGGTAAACAGTTGATTCGTAAACGACAACCGTTCCCTTTGACATATTCCTTCCAATCGTCCTTGTAGCTGACTTTAGGGGCCTTAGGTCTGGGATCTTGTGCTTGTCTATCGGCGTTGGGACTGTAACTACTATTAGTCTGCACTCTTTTAAACTTTCAGGAGAGGATGTAAACTCTATGCCTGAACTCTTTATCCTTTCACCTTCAACTTCTCCAGTTCTATCGTAGCCCTCTTTTAACTCCCGAACTCTTCCTTCGTCTATGTCAAAGCCGACTACTTTAAACGCCTTTGAAAGCGCTACGGCAAGGGGTAGGCCTACGTAACCAAGTCCTACTACTCCTATTTTCTCCTTTCCCTCTTTAAAGTCCTTAAACTCTGGAAAGTCTCTTTTCATTTAGGAGCTCCTTGTAAAACTCAAGGGTCTTTTCTGCAACTCTCTTTATATCAAATTGGGCGGCCGTCCTTCTGGCCTCCTCCTTCATTTTTTCGTTTCCAATCTCCTTTACTCCCCTCTCCATTCCCTCTACTAAACTCTCAATACTTCCAGGTTCTACTCCTATACCGTTTAAGCCGTCTTTTAAGTAACTCTTTATTCCGCCGACTAATGAGGCTACAACGGTTTTCTCCATTGCCATTGCTTGAAGTAGAGAGCCTGCTATTCCTTCCTTTAGTGAAGGGAATACGAAGAGGTCGGCTCCCTTAAGGAGCTGAGGAACGTCTTTTCTGAATCCTAAGGGGATTACCTTTCCTTTTAATCCGAGTTTCTCTATCTCTATTTTTGCTTCTTCTGAGTCTGTATCCCTTCCTGCAAGTAAGAGGTAAGCCTTAAGTTTAGGGTTTCTCCTTAGGAACTCCTTAAAGGCCGGAAGTAAAACGTGGTGGCCCTTAACTTCAGAGTAGTTTGCCACGTTTAGAATGAGGAGAGCTCCCTCCTCAATTCCCAACTCTTTCCTAATTTCAGACTTAACTTTCCGAGGGTTAAACCTTTCAAGCTCAACTCCAGAGGGGATGTACCTTACCTTTTTACCGAGGAAGGGTGTTTTCTTTAAGTAGTCGTGTATTTGGGGAGAGACTGCAACTATTCCGTCTGTCCTTAGGTTGTACTTTGTTAACCTTGATGCTAGGGAGATTTTGAAAGGGACTCTCCTACTGTAAACGAGGATGGGCCTTTTCTTAGTGAAGAAGGAGGAGCTCCAGACCCACCAGTGGGCTTTAGAGATGTGGGTGTTCACTACGTCGTAGCTTTCCAGAACTTCTGCAAGTTCTTTAGCTTCAGAGAGGCTGAACTTTCTTGTGTTTGGGAAGTTAACAACCTCTATTCCAAGTTCCTTTGCTCTCCTTTCAAGCTCTGTTCCCTTTAGTGTAAGTATGTGAGTTTCAACTCCGAGTTTATTCATGTACTTTGCAAGCAGGAGGCACTGTTCAGTTCCTCCGCTCCAGCCTCTGGCTGTAGTTGCCTGAAGAACCCGCATAACTCTCCTTCACACAGTAATTGCCGAACTTCAGAAGGGCTTTTCCACCACATTCGTTTGAGATTAGAAATTTAGCTTTTTTACTCCAGTTATCAAAGTAGAAGAGGAGCTGATAACGGGTAATTGGAGGGATTTTCCTATCTATTCCAAGGGGTGTAAAGTTCTCCATTGCCACCTCTGTTAATGGTCTTAGGTCTTTCATTTTATCCTTGTGGAACTTACAGGGGCATGAGAGGGCTATTAACGTATAGGCTAGTGTAATTAATGCTACGGTTTTAAGTGCTAATTCCTGAAGTCTCAACTTAACTGCTCCGTTTGCTGCTAAAAAGGATAAGAATGGGTAGAGGTAGTAGGAGTACCTGGTGAACTTGAGGGAAATTAGGTGGAGGGGAATGTAGGTTAAGAGGAACATAGTTAAAAATAGGAAAAACGGTTTTCTATTTTGAACTTTTATTTTTCCTCTTATCAGGAGGTATATAGAGGGAATTAGCAGAAGGTTCCAGGGCCAGAAGTGTTTAAGAATAAGTCTTTCGTAGAAGAAGAAACTCCTAGGGGTTCCCTCTTTTAGCTCTCCAGTTATCCTTCCAAAAATCTGGTTTTCAAAGAACTCCTTTATAAACTGGGGATTTTGGCTCCACACGTAGATAAAGTAGATAGAGGGTATTAAGAGGGCTAAAAATATTGAAATCAATATCAGTTTTAATTTTTCCTTTTCTGCTATTGCGTAGTATAAAAGGGCTGCGCTTAAACCGAGCAGTCCGAAAGGGCCTTTAATGAGAGCTCCCAATCCTGAAATAATCCCGGCTAGGATACTTCTTTTAAGGTTTACCTCCGTTAAAAGGAGCAGGGTAAGGAGGTTTATAAAGAGGAGGGAGCTCTCAAATCTAACAACGGTTGTAACCCTAATTACTTCAAAGTTGAGGATAAAGATGGTTGCCGTAAGAAGGGACACCAGTTTGTCTTCAGTTATCCTGTAGCTTAAAAGGAAGAGGAGGAGAGAACTTAGTACCCCAAAGAGGGCAGAAGGGAGCCTTGCTGCAAACTCGTTAAATCCGAAAACCTTAAAGGATGCGGCAATTAACCAGAAAAAGAGGGGAGGTTTCTTGTAGTAAGGCTCTTCTCCCAAATGGGGAAAGAGGAAGTTCCCCTCTTTTAGCATTGTCTTTCCAATTAGAGCATACTTTACCGAATCACCGCTTAACGATGGTTCGTAGAGCCTTGATAGGAAAATTGTGGAGGATATTATGAGAACAAGTATGCTGAGTCTCTTTAAACTAAAATCCGTAATCCTGAGCATTTTAGGTTTCCTGATAAGATTAGGATATATTGATTGTATCAACACTTAGAAGGTTTAGAGAGTTGAAGGTTCAGATTGAGAAGCTCTACTCTAGAAGTAAGACGTCGGGTTTTAAGGTTACTTTTGAGGGGAAAGCTCCTTTTTTCCTGAAGGTTTTTCACCATCCCTTGAACCTTAAAAGGTTTTTAACAGGCTTCTTCCTTACCCGCCCTCAGAGAGAGTTTAAGTTCTCCTCTGTTCTCAGGAAAAAGGACTTTCCAGTTCCAGAAGTCGTTAGTTTTCGTTTAAAAAAGATCTGGGGTGTTCTACCTGTTAACGTAGGCTGTACAAAGTCTGTTTACCTTGAGGGCCTCATTCCTCTTGATAAACTTCTCGGAAGTGGAGATTTTGAAGTTTACTTTGAGGATGCCATTACCCTCTTGGCCAGACTTCATCGTGAAGGCTTTATCCATAGGGATGCCTCCCTTTCAAACTTTGCCCTTTATAGAGGAGAGGTTTACTTGATAGATTTAGAGGGGATAGTAGAGGTTTTTCCGCTTCTTCCCTTCTCTAGGTTCAGGAACTTCCTAAACTTCATTAATGACGTTTTAAAGCACGGCTATAAGGTTAATCCTGAAAAGGTTCTTGAACTTTACTTGAAAGAATTTAGATTTCCCTTCGGACGGAAGTACCTTTCTTCAAAGCTTTCGGCTTTGCTTAGGAGAAGAGGAGTTGAAGGTTTTAATAATTCAGCTTAAGCAGTTGGGAGATATCCTGCTCTCTTCGCCCCTTGCAAAGGCGGTTAAGGAAAACCTTAAAGCTCAGGTTCACTTCCTTACTTCCCCTCTGGGTAGGGAAATACTGAAGGGTTCTCCCTATATTGACGAAATTGTTGTACTTGAAAGGGGAATTTTCCCCGAGTTAAGGTGCCTCCTTAAAGTTAGGAGTGAAAGGTACGATGCTGTTGTAGACTCTCAGAGGACCGGTCGTTCAAAGAGGATTACCCTCCTTTCAGGAGCTCCCCTTAGAGTGGCTTTTAAAAAGGGAGGGGAGAACTTCTACTATAACGCCTTGGTTGAGTGGAAGAACAGGGGCTATACGGTTTGGGAGAGGATGGAACTCCTAAAACCCCTTGGGATAGAAAGTCCTCCTAAACTCCTTCCGGAGTTCTACTTGTCTGAGGAGGAACTGGATAGGGGGAGGGAACTTTTAAAAGGAATGGGGCTAACTGAAGGGAATTTCTTCGTAGTTTCTCCAACTGCCCGCTTGGAGAAGAAGAGCTGGGGAGCGGAGAAGTTTGGAGAGCTTGCAGGGAAGGTTTCTTCCTATACCGGTTTAACACCTCTTTTCGTTTACGCTCCAGGTGAAGAGAATCTTGCCAGAGTTTCATTTGAATCCTGCGGGAAAGGCGTTTTGCTCCCGTCTCCCCTCTCAATTAGGGAGTTTGCCTCCCTCGTTTTCTTTTCCTCATTTTTAATAGGGAATGATTCCTTCTCCTCCCACCTATCCCTGTCCTTGAGGAAGAAGACTTTCGTTATTCACGGACCGACCGAAGGGTGGTTCCCCAACGTTCCGCTGGTTGTAAAGGTGAAGAAAGGACTGGACTGTCAGCCCTGCGGTAGCTGGAAAGGGTGTGATAAAAACCTTGCCTGCTACAGGGAGCTCTCGGCGGAGGAAGCCTTTGAGAAGTTAAAGGGAGAACTGTAGGTCAACGAGCCTCTTGTAGTCTGGAATTTTTGAGTAGAGCTCCTTGTGGCTTCCCTTTCCTATAACTTTACCTTCCTTTATAAAGATTATCTCGTCACTGTTTAGAACGGTTGATAACCTGTGGGCTACGGTTATTAGGATTCTATCTTTAAACCTTTCGTCTATTGCCTTCTGGATTGCCCTTTCAGTTTCGCTGTCAAGTGCGCTTGTGGCCTCGTCAAGTATTAAAACGTCCGGATCCTTTAAAACAGCCCTTGCTATTGCTATCCTCTGCCTCTGTCCTCCAGATAGCTGAATTCCACCTTCTCCAATTAGCGTGTCGTAGCCCTTAGGTAGAGAGGTTATAAAGTCGTGAATATTTGCAATTTTAGCTGCTTCAACTACTTCTTCTAAGGTTGCCTCCGGCTTCCCTATTGAGATGTTCTCCTTTACAGTTCCTCTAAATAGGATTATTTCTTGGGACACCATTCCTATCCTCTTTCTCAAGGATAGGAGTTTGTAGTTCCTGTAGTCTTTCCCGTTAACTTCTACTTTCCCTTCAGTTGGCTCGTAGAACCTTGGAATAAGGTTTACCAGTGTACTCTTTCCGCTTCCGCTCTTTCCTACTATGGCGTACTTTTTCCCCTTTAGAAATGATATGTTAACTCCTTCAAGAGCCTTCCTTTTGGAGTTGGGATAGGAGAAGGAGACATCCTTAAACTTGATTTCTGATATACCTTCTTCTAACTCCTCTTTTCCGTCCTTAATCTGGTATTCGTCGGGGAGAGATAGGATTTCTTTAACCCTTTGGGCAACGGCACTTGACTGTTGAATCCTGTTGTAGTTCTGCCCCAACTTCCTTATCGGCTCGTAGGCCATTATGAGGGCTATGATGAAGGAGAAGAAGGCGCCGGGAGTTGTATGGCCAAGGAGTACTTCCCTTCCTCCGTAAAAGATTAGGAAACCTACTAAGAGAGCTCCTGTCATTTCAACAAGGGGAGGGTATATTCCTTCAACTAGCTTTATCTTCATGAAGTCTTTCAGGTACCTTTCGTTGTCTAACTTAAACAACTCTGAAAACTTCCCTTCAAGGCCGAAGAGTTTAATTTCCTTAATGTTCTTTACACCTTCAAAGAGGTGGTTTGTAATTACTGCCAACTTGTCCTGCACTCTATCTGTGTAGCGTTTTATCCTCTTTCCTATTCTTGAAATTATGTAGCCTATTAAAGGCAGTCCGACGAAGCCGATGAATGCCAGTTTAAAGTCTTGGTAGAAAACTACTCCGATTAAACCTATTGCTGTTAAGAGGTTCCTTATAAAGGTTGCTACCTGCCTTGAGGTAAAGTCCTGAAGGAGGGAGGTATCGTTTATCACCCTTGAAACAAAAGTTCCCGGAGGCTCTTTCTGGAAGTACTCTAGGGGGAGTCTAATTATCCTCTCGTAAAGTTCCTGCCTTAGATTTGTGATGACCTTCTGTCCCATGTACGACATTGAGTAGTAATTTGCAAAGAAGACTATCCCTTTAAGGAAGACTAGGCCTATGAGGATTAGGGGAATTAACTTAATCATCTGGGGGTCTTTATTTACAAAGACTGAGTTGACAACGACCTTAACGAAGTAGGCAAGGTAAGAGGTAATGGCAGCGTTTAATATTAAAGTTACAACGGCTATTACTACTAAAAGTTTATGTTCCTTTAAGTATTTAAAGAGCCACCAGGGAACGTTTTTCAACTGAACCTCCTAGGGAGAGTAGAGGAGGCTTCTTATTTTAAACCACCTTAAGCTCTTTTTCTCTCCTACTGCTAGCCTTTTTATTTCGCAAGAGGCCCTTCTGTTCCACCCCCTAACTGTTGTGAAACAGTATCTGTATCCAAGCTTCTTTGCCGTTTTAAGGAGCTCCCCGTTGTAAATTCCCCAGGGAAATGCCAATGAATTTACTTTAATTCCTAAGTTTTTCTCAATTATCTCCTTAGAGAGTGAGAGCTCCCTCTCAGCCTCCCTTTTATCTTTTACCAGAATGCTAGTTAGTGGAGTTCCAACTTTTACCTTTTTTCTCTCCTCTTCAGATAGGGAAAAGATTCTCCAGTCTTTTCCTTCTCCCTTAAAAGGTTTTCCTCCCCCTCCTACTGTTGCCCTGTGGGTTAGTCCGTGGGACTGGATGGAGAAGATGTCCCCCATTTCCTTCAGCTCTCCCCAGCTTAAAAATGCAGAGTTGTCCTTATTCAGAAATGAGTTTTTGAAGGCTTCATAGGTTGATACGTTTGAGTAGTGTGGAGCTGTTCTAACTAATTGGGAGTTAAGGAGCCTTTCGGGGGAGACGAAGATAACTGCCGGAATGGAGAGCTCCTTTAAAATGGGGTAGGCGTAGTGGAATACGTCGTAAAAGCCGTCATCAAAAGTCACTAAAGCAGAAAAGGGGGGAGGATTCTCAGCCTCTTTAAAGGAAACTAACCTTAACCTCCTCTTTAAAAAGAGCATCTGCTCTCTAAAGAGCTCTGGGTGAACTCCAAACTTAGGGTGAACCCTGTGGTAGAGTAAGACTAACATTTAACCTTCTCTAAATCAGAGAGTATCCTTTTGATTACTTCCTTCCAGTGAAACTGTTTTCCGTACTCTTTAGATTCTATCATTACCCTCCTTGTCCTTTCGGGGTTTTCAGTAACTTCTCTGAAAGCTTCAGTAAAGGACTTTTCGTCCTTTGGCTTAAAGTAAAAGAAGTAGTCCTTGGCAACGATTCTCACCGGCCCTATATCAGAAGCTATCGTAGGAATTCCGACAGCAAGGTACTCGTAGACCTTCAGAGGAATCGTTTTCTGCTCATCAGTAAAGGGTGCTACCATTATGTCAACCTCAGAGAGCTCACAGGGGATAAGGTTTTGGGGTACAAAGCCTGTAAACTTTACTTTATGGATAACCCCGTACTCCTTTGCCAGCTTACGGGCCTTTTCTAATTTGTCGCCCTTCCCTCCTATTATTTTTAGCTTTACAGGTAAGTTTTTAATCGCTCTTAAGAGGAAATCTATTCCCTTTTCAGGGTTAAGGCTTCCTAAGTACCCGAGAGTGTATACTTCCTTTTCCCTGAATTTGGGGGAAAAGTTTATAAGTTCATCTTTAACAGGATAGTGGTAGGTCCAGAGTTTAACTTTAGGAAACCCTTTAAGCTTGTCGTAAACTTTTGGAGAAACTGTGTATACGACGTCTGCTTTCTTAACTGCTTCAATAAAAGTTTTGTCTTGGTGATTCTCAAAAACGATTTTGAAATCTAGCAAATTCTTAAGTTTGGAAAGTTTTACAACGTGGTCTGCTTTTGAAAGGAAAACCCAGTTGGTAAATTTCCGATTCTTTCTAAGGTCCTTAACCAAGTTTATGAAGTTTTGTAGGGAGGATAGCCCCTTATGTTTTAAGGAAAGTCTGATGTGTAAGTTACTTGGAAAGTTGATACCCACGAATTTGCTTAACTCTTCCCTCCCTTTTGTCGGTTCCATATTCCTTAGATAAAGGTACGAGTCAATGCCGTACCTTCCAAAGTATGCAGACATTAGTATTTGACGGATAGAGTGAGCACTTGAGTCAAAGGCGGCTATCGGCCCCAACCTGTAGACCTTGAAGTCGGTTTTTAACAACTTTAAAATTCCTCCCTATGAAGAAAGTTGCGATATTCTATAAAACTTTTAGTACTTTCGGTGGCCAGGAAAAGGTTGTATACAACTTCTCCCACTTCCTTGCACAGAAAGGTTACTGGGTTGAAGTTTATGCATATAAAGTAAAATCTCCCTCTAAACTTCCAAACTTGATTGTTAGGAAGGTTCTTGTTCCGAATTTGGGAAGGGCCTTTAGGAACCTGTTCTTTTCCCTTTTATCCTACCTTGTCGCTAAGAAGTTGAAGGAGGAAGGTTTTATTACTTTAGGCTTTGGAAAGACCTTCTATCAGGATATCTTTAGGGCCGGAGGAGGAGTTCATAAGTATTACGTTGAGAGGGCGAAGTATAAGTACGAGTCTTCCGTTGGGAGAGCTCTTTACACTTTAAAGAAGAAGCTTTTACCCTCTTACTGGGTTACTTCTTTTATTGAGAAGTTAACCTTTGAGAGTCCTAACTTAAAAGCGATTATCGTTCCTACCAATTTTGTTAAGGATCAGATACTTACCTTCTACTCTCCAAAGGCCGATTTAGTCCTGATAAGGAACGGGGTTAACCTTTTGAGGTTTTCTCCCGAAAAGAGGTATTTGGGGGATAAACTTAGGGAGGAACTTGGAATTTCTAAAAGTGAGTTTGTCTTTTCTTACGTCTCTTCAAACTTTGAACTTAAAGGGTTTCAGTATCTTTTAAAGGCGTGTCAAATTTTAAAGGAAAGGGGAATTAATTTTAAGCTGATTGCTGCAGGAGATAGCAGTAAGAGGTGGATGGAGAAGTTAAAGGGGAGGGGACTTGAAGGTAGAGTTTACCTACTTGGAAAAGTTAGTAATGTAGAGTCTGTTTACCTTGCGAGTAACTTTTTTGTATACCCTACTCTCTTTGACGCTTCCTCAAACGCCGTTCTTGAAGCTATGGCCTGCGGTATTCCCGTTATTGCCAGTAAGTACTCAGGAACTGGGGAGCTTATTACGGAGGGAGTTTCCGGTTTTCTGATAAGTTCTCCAGAAAACCCTGAAGAAATTGCCCTGAAGATGGAGCTTGCCCTTAAGAGCTCTTTTAGAGAGATGGGGCTTGCCACTAGGAAGGAGGCTGAAAAGTACCCAGAGGAAAAGGTCTTTGATGAGTACGAGAAAGTTCTACGAAGCATTTAAGTTCCTTTGGGATGAGAGGTTCTGGGCTTATCTGTTCCTCTTTTCAATTCCCGTCTCTGTTCCTCTAGCACGAACATCTTTAAAAGTATTTTTGCTCGTTTTCTTTCTGAATGTTCTGTTTAGGTTAAGGAAGTTAAAACTTGAGAAGGTTGACTTCATAGTTTTATCCTTTCCAGCCTATCAGTTTATTACTCTTTTGTTTAAGGGAGAGCTTATCAATTTCCTGAGAGTTCCTAACGGAATTCTTCCTTCCCTTTCCTACTTACTAAAGTTTTCAGCCGTGGATGTGGTTAGGGCTCTTAAAATTTTCCTAATAGGCTCAAGTGTTCTCTCTTTTGCAGTTATACTTCAATCCCTCCTTCCAATCCCTGACTACATCATTCTTCTTCGCGGAGATTTCCAACTCCACTTTCACTTTTCCGTAGTTCGTCCCCTCCATACCTTTGTCGGACATCCTTTGACTGCGGGAGCCCTATCCTCAACAGGTTTTATATTATCCGTGATCCTGTACTTAAAGTTTAAGAGGTTCTTTTACCTATTTTCCGCTTTTTTAAACCTGCTAGCTGTAATTTTGCTCTTTGATAGGACTTACTGGTTGGCCGTCTCTCTCGTTTGTTTTGTAATTTTCTTCTTAGTTTTGAGGAACTTTAGGCTTTTTATTCCCTTCGCTTTAATATTTATCCTCTCTGTTTTAACCGTTCCTCAAATTAAAGAGAGGTTTACTTCTATTTTTGACGTTAAGCACAACGTAAGTAACAGGTATAGGCTTGCAATGTGGGTAGGAGCTCTTGAGTTTTACTCTCAAGCTCCTATAGGGGAAAAGCTTTTTGGAGTTGGAAGGGAGGGTTATAAGAGTGAAGTAAGACCTTTTGTAGAGAGGGCGGAGAAAGAGTTTAATTTAAGCCCCCACCTCTTTTCACACCTTCACAACGACTTTATAACAGTTTTGGTCTGGTACGGCCTTTTAGGTTTAGTTATCTTCCTTTTTGTCTTCTTCTACCTGCTCTTTCTTAACTTAAGGGCCTTTAGGGAAACTTCCGACTACCTTTATCTCTTCTTCTTTTCCTTTTACCTTCTGATTTTGATTGGTGGCATTTTTGAGTACAACTTTGAGGATGGAGTTGTGAAGTGTACGATCTATTCACTGATGGGCCTTAACGTTAAGCTCTTAAAAGGAGGGAGAGCTCTCTAACGTTCTCGTAAGGATCCCCCTTTTCAAAGGCTGCCCTTACAACGGCAATTCCTGAAGGTTTGCACTTAGCCACTTCCTTAACGTTCTCTTTAAAAATTCCTCCAATTGCTACCACTGGAAGTTCTGAAACCTCAACGGCACTACACAGGTTTTCAACTCCCGTTACAGGGTCGGGATTTTCTTTCGTCGTTGTAGGGAATACCGGTCCAAAGCCTATGTAGTCAATGAACTCCTTCTTCCTGTTTGCCTCTTTTACCTGGTCCAAGTTGTGGGTGGAGAGTCCGACTATGAAGTCTTCTCCTGCAATTTCTTTGGCGTACTCAACCGGTAAGTCCTCCTGCCCTAGGTGGACTCCGTCGGCCTCGGCGGCAATTGCAAGGTCAAGCCTGTCGTTGACTATAAAGAGGGCGTTGTGGTGTTTTGTTGCTTCCCTTACTAATAGGGCTTCTTCAAGCATTTCTTTTGTTGTTTTTCTCTTTGCCCTGTACTGGACTACCTTTGCTCCGCCGAGAATTGCCCTCTCAACGGCTTCGTAGATGTTAAAGACGTTTAAGAAGCGCTCGTCAGTTATTACGTAGAGGAACTGCCTTTCGGCGGGGAGCTCTTTCATAGGCGGGTTTTCTCCCGGGGGGATTTTTATTAATGGTAGGGCCGAGGGGTTTCGAACCCCTGACCTCCACCGCGTCAAGGTGGCGCTCTCCCACTGAGCTACGGCCCTACTTCACGGGTGAAATATAGGCTTACTGCTGCTGTCCGGCAAGCTCCTTTTCTAGTTTAGCAACTGCAGAGGCTACCCTTGACTGTCTCCTTGCAGCTTCGTTCTTGTGGATAGCTCCCCTTGCAGCAGCCCTTTCAATCCACTTCATTGCAACTCTAAGCTGCTCCTTGGCCCTTTCTAGGTCCTTTTGAGCTACTGCCTCAAGTACTTTCTTGGCTTCTGTTTTCATTCTCCTTACGTAGTACCTGTTCCTTTCCCTTCTCTTTATGTTCTGGCGAAGCCTCTTCTTTGCAGACTTAGTGTTGGGCATTACCTTCCTCCGGCTGAGTTTGAGTTTGCAGGGTGAAGTTTATAGCAAACTTTTATAGAAGGCAAGGCGTCAAGTAAGTATAATAAGCGACCAAAGACCCTCTATTGGGTAAAAACCGGAAGCTATATACCTGTGAAGTTTGAAAGTAGCTGTTTTAAAGGGGTGAGATGAACAGGAGAGTTAAGGAGTTGAAGGCCTATCCTATGGATAGGCTCGTTAAGGCTAAGGAGGAGCTCCGACAGAAAGGGATAAAGATTTACGACTTTGGAACTGGAGACCCGAAGGAGCCTACAGCTCCTTTTATCAGGGAGGCTTTAAAGAGGGCCGTTCCGGAGGTCAGCCAGTATCCTACAGTTAAGGGTAAGCCGGAGCTCCGAAGGGCAATTTCAAGCTGGTTCTTCAACCGATTTGGAGTTGAGCTTGACCCAGAGACTGAAGTTATTCCAAGCGCAGGCTCTAAGGAGGCCATCTTCCACTTTCCATTAGTCTTTCTTGATACTGATACTCCAAAAACTAGGGTTATTTTTGGAACTCCCGGTTATCCTGTCTACGAGAGGGGAGCTCTCTTTGCAGGTGGAGAGGCGGTAGGAGTTGAACTTAAGGAGGAAGATGGTTTCCTCCTGAGAATTGACCGCCTTCCAAGGTCTCTCCTTGAGGAGACTGCAATAGTTTGGATTAACTACCCCCACAACCCTACCGGAGCTGTTGCTCCACTTTCGTACCTTGAGGAGGTTTACGGAATCTGCAGGGAATACGGAATAATCCTGTGTTCCGATGAGTGTTATACGGAGATTTACTTTGAAGAACCTCCCCACTCTGCACTTGAAGTAGGTAAGGAAGGGGTTGTTGTCTTCCACTCCCTTTCAAAGAGGAGCGGTTTAACGGGCTACCGTTCTGGGTTTGTGGCCGGTGATAGGGAAATTGTCCAGACTTACCTAAAGTACCGCTCCTCCTTTGGAGTCGCCTCACCCGATTTCATCCAGGAGGCAGCTAGGGTTGCCTGGCTTGATGAGGAGCACGTTAGAGAGAGGAGAGAGGTTTTTAAAAGGAAGAAGGAGATATTTGAGGATTTCTTTAAGAAAATCGGCCTAAAACACCTTCCGGTTGAAGCTACTTTCTACTTCTGGGTAAGACTTCCACAGGGTGTTGATAGTGAAGAGTACGCCCTTCACCTTCTTAAGTACGGAATAGTTATCTCCCCGGGTCAGTTCTTCGGTAGGGGAGGTGAGGGCTACTTTAGGATTGCCCTCGTTCCCACTCCTAGTGAGTGTTTAGAGGCGGTGGAAGTTTGGGAGAAGGCCCATAAAGAGTTTATGGAGAAGAGAAGTTGAAGTTAAGGGAAAGGAGGAGTTTAATTTCCGATATTAACCTCTCTCCTATTCTTGACCTTTCCCTCATGCTTGTAATCTTTTTGGCAGTTACTACAGAGTTTATAAGTGGTGGGGAGATAAAAGTTCAAGTTCCAAAGGGAGGGGCGGCGGTAAGGGCTTCCAGTGAGGCTGTGAAGGTTTTGATTGATAAATGGGGGAAAATCTACTACAGAGGGAAGGAGTTTAAGGATCCCCTTGAGCTTGTAAAGGTTCTACCAAAGGACAGGAGGATCTTTATAAAGGCAGATAAAGAGACTCCGTATCAGTTTGTATTTAACCTCCTTGATACTTTGAGGAAAGCAGGAGTTAAAAAGGTCTCTTTAGTGGGGCAGAGGGTTGACTGAAAGCTGTTCTTTTGTAACAAAGAGTCCTGAGGAGACTTTACTCCTTGGAAAGTTATTGGGTTCCTTACTTCCTAAAGGTTCTTTTTTGATTCTCAAAGGTGACCTTGGCTGTGGAAAGACTGTTCTTACAAAAGGGATTGCTTTGTCTTTGGGAGTTCCTGAGGATGAAGTTTCCTCTCCCTCTTTTAATATAGTTCATGACTACGGAAGTTTAGTTCACATGGACTTTTACAGGCTCTCCTCTCCTGAGGAGCTCTACGACCTGGGTTTTGAGGACATCCTCTCAGATGAGAGGGTAAAGGTTGCCGAGTGGGGGGATTTGGCTGGTGGGATTGTTGAAAGTCCAATAGTGGTTGAGTGTAAGGAAGTTGAAGGAGGAAGGGAGTTTATCATCTATGACCCAACGGGTAAAATCTGCCAGCAACTAAATAAACTCTGGAGGGAACATGTCAAGGATAGTTGACGTTAGGGCTAAGGAAATTCTTGATTCAAGAGGAAATCCTACAGTTGAAGTTGAAGTTACTCTTGAAAGCGGAGTTATTGGAAGGGCTGCCGTTCCAAGCGGTGCCTCAACAGGTGAGAAGGAGGCCCTTGAGCTGAGGGATAAGAATCCAAAGAGGTACATGGGCAAAGGAGTACTCAAGGCAGTTAAAAACGTTAATGAAGTTATCGCTCCAGCCCTTGTAGGGGTTGAAGCTCTTGATCAGGTAAACGTTGATAGGCTTATGCTTGAGCTTGATGGAACTCCGAATAAGAGTAACCTTGGGGCAAATGCAATCCTCGGCGTTTCAATGGCAGTCTGCAGGGCTGCTGCTGAAGAGCTTGGACTTCCTCTCTTTAGGTACCTTGGAGGAACAAACGCAAAGGAGCTCCCCGTTCCGATGATGAACATTCTAAACGGGGGAGTTCACGCAGATAACAACGTTGACCTTCAGGAATTTATGATAATGCCAGTTGGAGGGGAGACCTACTCAGAAGCCCTAAGGATGGGAGTTGAGGTTTACCACACGTTAAAGAAGGTCTTAAAGAGGATGGGACACTCAACAAACGTTGGAGATGAAGGGGGATTCGCTCCAAACCTCTCTTCAAACGAAGAGGCCCTTCAGGTGATAATGAGGGCGATTGAGGAGGCTGGTTATACTCCCGGAGAGGACGTTGTCCTTGCCCTAGATGCGGCTTCTTCAGAGTTTTACAAGGGAGACGGAGTTTACGAGCTTGCAGGCGAAGGTAAGAGGTTAAACAGGGAGGAGCTTGTAGACTTTTACAGGAGGCTCGTTGAGAAGTACCCGATTATCTCCATTGAGGATGGAATGGCCGAAGACGACTATGAAGGTTGGAAGTTGCTGACTGCCGCCCTTGGAGATAGGGTTCAGCTTGTTGGAGATGACGTTTTCTGTACGAATACTGAACTCCTAAGAATCGGAATAAAGGAAGGCTTTGCAAACGCTATTCTCATTAAGCTTAACCAGATAGGAACTGTTACAGAGACCCTTGACACTATAGAGATGGCAAAGAGGGCAAACTACACCGCCGTTGTCTCCCACCGTTCGGGGGAAACTGAGGACCCGTTCATTGCAGACCTTGCAGTAGCAGTTAACAGTGGCCAAATTAAGACTGGAGCTCCTGCAAGGAGCGAGAGGAACGCCAAGTACAACCAGCTTTTAAGGATTGAAGAGTCATTAAACGGTTCTGCAGTCTTTAGGGGAATGGACGTCTTTTACAACCTTGAGTTCTAAATTCTTTGGGGGCTCTGCCCCCTTTTCCTGGCTTTCCAACCTAAATTTCCACTTCCAAAATCCCATGGAGGTTCTTTTATGGAAATTTCACAAATCCTTGAAAACATGAACTTTATTAGGGAGAGTTTTGGAGAGCGTACCTTAAGAAGTTTTGACTTGAAGAGGATTGGGGAGCTTTCCTTTAGCTTCTACTGGGAGTACAACTGTGAGTACGGGGTAGTTACGGCCTTTAACGAGGAGGCCGGTCTTAAACTAGATTACTTGGAAGTTAAGAGTTTTTCCTCCCTTTTACCTTGCAGGTGGAGTAAGGTTTGTGGTGCACTTACCGGAGCTTTCTGGGTTTTTGCACTTACTTTAGAACCTTCCGAGTTTGAAACGGCTGTAGAGAGGCTTGTTGATTTTCACAATGGGACTCCGCTTCCTCTCTTTAAACCTCCCCAAATGGCTAGACTTCCAAAGGCACCTGCCAGGTCAATACTGTGTAGGGACTCTATTATTAACTGGTGTAAGGCTACGGGAATTAGTCCCAGGAGCAGAGAGAGGAACTTTAGGTGTGCTGCAATTACTGCCGATGTTGCGCTAAAGTGCGGTCAAATAGTGAGGGAGTTAAGCCCTGTAGGTTAGTATGAGCTTTACAGAACTTTACCTCTTTATAGTGGCAGCCGTAGTTTTTGGTTACGTTCTGGCTGCCGTTTTAGTTGAAACGGGTTTTGTTAACTGGCTTGGCCTTAAGACCCTTCCTCTTGCAAAGTTTGGAATTCACCCGCTTTTAACTCAGGTTCCCGTGATTTACCTCGTCTCCCCAAGGGCTGCCCACGTTGTTGCCTCTAAGCTCTTAAAGGAGGGAAGGGTAAAACCGGCTGATCTTTACTTAACTATCCTTGCAACCAACTTTCCCATGAGGTTAATGTTCCTCTACAGGTACTACCTTCCGGTTTTACTTCCTCTCATTGGGGTTATTGCCCTCTACTATGCCCTCTTAAGGCTTGCCTTTGACGTTCTTCTTCTAGTTTTAGTTTCTATTTTCGGAAGGTTCAGGTATAAGAGCCTTCCTCCTGTTAATTATACTTTTGAGAGCGCTAGAGTAAGCTTTTCATTTGAATCTATAAGCTTCGGTCTAAAGAGAGGTCTTAAGGAGGGCTTCCTCTTTACCTTGAAGTTTACTCCCCTCTTTCTCTTAGTCGTTCTTCTTTTAAAGGCTGGAGCTATGGACTGGTTAAATTTGAAGCTGAAGCCTTACTTTGGAAGCTTAGGTTTTAACTCACTTGAGATAACTTACATAACTACGGCAGCGATAAGTCCCCCTGTTGCTTATGGTCTAATAAAGGTAATGGTTAAGGAGGGTATTAAAACTTCCCATATCCTCGGGACTATGGCAGTTGGAAACGCTATGTTCTCCCTTTTAAGGAGCTGGTGGTCTTACCTTCTACCCTACTACCTCGGCCTTTACCCTTTGAGAATTACGGCTGTTTTGCTCCTCCTTCAGGCTGGCCTTCCAATTTTATATAACTTTACTATTGGAATTATTTTAATTAGGTTCTTTTAAAGATGGATGGAGAGCTTAAGAGGTTTCTCTACAGGTTAAAGAGGTTTATGCTCGGTAGAGAGGGGTGGGTCGTTTTGGTGGAGGGAAAGAGGGATAAGATGGCCCTTGAGCGTTTTGACATTGGACCTGTTTATACGATGAAGGGAAGGAAGTTTCACGATATAGCCGAAGAACTCTCGGAAAAGTACGAAGGAGTGGTTATCCTGACAGACCTTGATAGGACGGGAGAGGATATTTTCAGGAAGCTTTCAAAGATCCTTGAGAGTTATGGCCTTAAGGTTGATGGTTCTTTTAGGGAAGATTTAAAGAGGAGTGGTGTTAAATTTGTAGAGAAAATACCACAGAGAGTTTGGGAGGAAGGATGGAGCTAGATAACGTTGAAAAGGAGTTTAAGAAGGAAAAGGAGCTTGAGAGGGGGATATTTGAAGCCCTTGAGAGGTTTAATAAGCCTTTAAGGGCCAGGGAAATTGCAAAGTACCTGAAGATTCCTCCTGAGGAGAGGGAGGCTTTAAGGTCAAAGTTAAAGGAGCTTGCAAAGGGTGGAAAGCTTGTTAAGTTAAGGGGCTCAAAGTTTGCCCTTCCTGAGAAGTTGGGGCTCGTTGTAGGAAAGCTCTGCGTCTACAGGGAGGGTTACGGTTTCGTTGATCCTCTTGAAGGAGGAAAGGGGGTTTTCGTTCCCGGTAGGAGTATGGCGGGGGCGATGAACGGAGATATAGTTGCAGTTGAGATAGTTAAGGAAGGGAGGGATGGTAGGAGAGAGGGAAAGATAGTTTCTGTGATTGAAAGGGCTGTGAAGAAGGTTGTAGGAAGGGTTGAAAAGAGTAAGGGACACTGTTTTGTCGTTCCTGAGGATAAGAGGATTCGCTACGACATAATCCTTACCCACGCCGACTGTAAGAAGGTTGAAGATGGAGATTACGTAGTTGTTGAAATAGTTTCCTACCCTTCAGAGACCAGAGGACCCGTAGGAAAAGTAATTGAGAACCTTGGGAAGAGCGGTCCTAAGTTTGATATAGAGCTGATTATAAGGAAGTACGACCTTCCAACAGAGTTCCCTCCTGAGGTACTTGAGGAAGCTGAGAAAATTCCAGATGAGGTTAGGCCTGAGGATATTGAGGGAAGGGTTGACCTGAGGGATCAGCTCTGCTTTACGATAGATGGTGAGAACGCAAGGGACTTTGACGATGCCGTTGCGATTGAGGAGCTCCCCAACGGCCACTACAAGCTCTACGTTCACATAGCCGACGTTTCCCACTACGTAAAGCCGGGAAGCGCCCTTGATAAGGAGGCCTACAGGAGGGGAACCAGCGTTTACTTCCCCGACCGCTGTATCCCGATGCTTCCAGAGAGGCTTTCAAACGGAATCTGTTCGTTAAACCCTAACGTTGATAGGTTAACCTTTACCTGTGAGATGGAGATAAACAAGAAGGGAATTGTCGTTGACTATAAAATCTACGAGAGCGTGATTCACAGTAAGGCAAGGTTAACCTACACAATTGCTCAGAAGATAATAGACGGAGATGAAGAGGCAGTAGAGAAGTTCCCTCACGTTGTTGATTCACTCAAGAAGATGTACCAGCTTGCACAGATCCTCTATAAGAAGCGTTACAAGAGGGGTTCTCTAGACTTTGACCTTCCAGAGCCGGTTGTAGTTCTTAATGCAGAGGGAGAGCCTATAGATATTTACAAGGCTGAGAGGCTCTGGAGCCACAGGATAATTGAGGAGTTTATGATTGCTGCGAATGAAACTGTTGCCGAGTTTATGTTCTGGACAGACTACCCGAGCGTTTATAGGGTTCACGAATCCCCCGATAGGGATAAACTTCAGGAGTTCTTGAACTTCGTTCGTTCCTTAGGACTTAGGGTTCCTTCTGTTAAGAACGATATTCAGCCTAAGATCCTTCAGAGGATTTTAGAGCAGGTTGAAGGAAGGCCTGAGGAGAAGTTGGTTAACTATCTAATGCTCAGGACTATGGCAAGGGCCAAGTACTCACCAGATAACATCGGCCACTTCGGCCTTGCTTCAACTTACTACACCCACTTTACCTCTCCCATCAGACGTTACGCGGACCTTACCCTCCACAGGCTTGTTAAGATGGCCCAGAAGGGCCTGTTTAAGCCCGACAGCATTCCCGCCTGGGAGGAGAAGTTAGAGGTAATCTGTAAGCACATAACTGAAAGGTCTGTCCTTGCAGATGAGGCTGAGAGGGACGTTGTTGAGCTTAAGAAGTTGCAGTTTGCTTCCAACCACGTAGGCGAGGTGTTTGAAGCAGTAATTACCGGAGTCTCAGAACAGGGACTCTACGTTGAAACTATTGAACAGGTAATTCCCGGTTTTGTCCACGTTTCCAGCCTAAAGAATGACTACTACATTTGCGTTCCAAAGCAGTACTGTTTAGTTGGCGAGAAGACTGGAACTGTTTTCAGGATTGGAGATAGGGTTTTAGTAAAGCTCCTTTCTGTGGATATTGAAAACCGAAAGGCCGAATTTGAAATTGTAAGGAAGTTGAAGTGAAGACGGCAGTAATTTACGATGATGTTTACCTTAAGCACGATTTACCCTCTCATCCTGAAAATGCCCTGAGGCTGAAGTACTTTATGGAGCCGGTTTACGAGCTCGGAATTCCCATTCTAAAGCCAAAGCAGGTTTCCTATGAACTTTTAACTGCAGTTCATGAAGAGTCTTACGTTCAAGACGTGATGGTTTCCTGCCGGGAGAGGGCTCCTGGCTTCTTTGACCCAGATACTTACTATAACTCGTTTACCTGAGATTCTGCTTTAATGGCTGCAGGGGCAAACGAGTTTGGAGTGGAGCTCCTTTTAGAAGGTAAGTATGAAGCAGTTTTCTGTGCGGTTCGTCCTCCCGGTCACCATGCAGAGAGGAATAGGGCTGTGGGTTTTTGCATCTTTAACAACGTTGCTATTGGTGCTTTAAAGGCCCTTTCAATGGGAGTTGAGAGGGTTTTTATAGTTGACTTTGACGCTCACCATGGAAACGGAACTCAGCACGCCTTTTATGACGAGGAGAGGGTATTCTACTTCTCAACCCACCAGTACCCTTTTTACCCTGGAACTGGTTCTGTTTCTGAGAACAACTCCCACGTTCTAAACGTTCCTATGTCTGAAGGTTCATCAGACAGGGAGTTTTTAGAGGTCTACTCAACTATTTTCAAAAGGGCAGTTAAGGACTTTTCTCCAGAAATTATCCTTGTATCTGCCGGTTACGACCTTCATGAAGACGATCCTTTAACAGACCTTAAGGTCTCAGATAGAGGTGTAGAGGGAATAGTTACCGAAATTGTTGATTCTGCGCTTTCCCTCGGTGTTCCTCTCCTATTTACCTTGGAAGGTGGATATAACCTTAATGCCCTAAGAAGGTGTAGTTCAATTACTTTTAAACTTCTAGTTCACTCTTAATCTCCGGGCTCGGTTTTCCAAAGTAGTAACCTTGACCGTAGTCAATTCCAATCTCTTTGGCCTTTTCGTAGAGTTCCTTACTGGATATGAATTCCGCTACCGTTTTTATTTGGAGGTCCTTACAGAAGGTAACAATATGCCTTACCAGTTTCTCTACTTCCTTTGAGCTAGATATTTTAGATATTAAACTTCCATCAATCTTAACTATATCTGGTTTAACGGTTGCTAGGTACTCGTAGTTTGAATAACCGCTTCCAAAGTCGTCAATTGCTAGGAGAGCTCCTATATCCTTAATTCTGCGGTAGAAGTTTTCAAGGATCTTAAGGTCGCTAAAAGCTTCTGTTTCAACTACTTCAAAGCAAACTTTTTCTGCTATTTTGTATTCCTCAAGTCTACTTATAATCCAGTTGACCATGTTCTCTGATGCCAGGTCCTCTGTTGAGAGGTTTACCGATATGTCAATTCCCGTTTCTGCACACTTTTTGAAGGCCTTTTCAAGGACTGATTTTGATAGCTTCTTATAAATGGACATTTTCTTTGCAACTTCTAGAAACTGTCCCGGATTTAGGATTCCTTCAGGAGTTTCAACTCTCATTACTGCTTCGTATTTGACAACTTTAAGGCTTTTAAGTTCAACTATCGGCTGGAAGAAGGGAATAACTTTGTCCTTTTCTAGTGCATCTTTAAGTAAGATGGCAATTTTAAGGTTCTCCTCAAGCTTTTTAAACTTATTTTCAAGTTCCTTATCAAATACGTATAGTTTGAAATCTCTTTTCTTAGCTTCTTCTTCTGCCATTTCAGCTTCAATGAGGGGGTTGTCTCTGTTTTTGGAAATTCCGGCAATAACGTCAAGTTTGAACTTTATGTTGTTTACCTCAAATTCGTGGTTTTCTAGCTTCTGAATTATTTTTTCTATAAGTTCAATGAACTGGGTATCGTTAAGGTTACAGCTAAGGACTCCAAATTTGTTTCCCCTTATTCTATAGATGATACAGTTCTTACAGAGCTTCTTTACTTCCCTTTTAAGGTTTTGAGCAAAAGCCTTTAGGATTTTATTTCCGTCGTCAAAACCAAAGAGCTCGTTAAGTTCCTTAAAGTTCCTTATATTTATAAGGGCAAAGTGGATGTTCTTTGACGGATCTATCTTTGAGAGGTCTTCAATGAGTTTTTTACTGTTAGGAAGGCCTGTTATATCATCTTTGTAAGCAATGATTTTAAGGTTTCTGGTTAGCTTTACTAATTTCCCTTCTTTTTCCTTAAGTTCCTTAATCGATTCTGCCAATTTCCTGTTGTAGCTGAAGAGGGCGAAGGACGAGAGTGTGATTATCAATAAAATAATTGCCGACGTTGATACTATAATTTTGTCAGCTTTTGTGAGGAATTCTTTCTGAAGGTAGAAAGTATCCTTTACCATTTCCGATTTTGAGATGTAACTTCCTACTATCCAGTTCCATTCTGGGTAGAGTTTTAGGTAATAGAGTCTATCTTTCGTATATACGAAAACTCCTTTTCTTAAGTCTTCAGGTTTTAGACCTTTTAAAATATCAGGTTTTTCCTTTTGAGAGCTGGGGTCGTAAATAAAGGCGTTAATAGCTTTTCCAACGCAAAAGGCATGCCTTTTTATCCTTTCTCTAATTTGGGAGTAGTATACACCTCCTCCTATTATCCAGTTGTAGGGTTTAAAGAGTTTTATGTATGAAATTTTTTTATCAACTTCTTTACTGTTTGGTTTATACCAATAGTAGGTTATGAACCCTTCGCCGTTAGGTGAGTAGAGGACTATCCTTTCAAACTCCCTGTGAACAAACTTTCCCTTTAGGTCTTTCCAGTTCCACATACTTTTCCCTTCAATTTGGGGGTAAGCAGGGTTCAGAACGACTTTTCCTTTTACCTTGTCTATAAAGATGTAGCCCAGCCCGTTGAAGAACTTGTAGTTTTGGAGTGCGTTTTTTATTAGGAGTTTTATTGTTTCATCTCTACACCTTCTCTTTTTGCAGAAGTGGTAGATGGAGTTGGCTATAACCCAGGCATTTTTTACCTCTTCTTTAATCTCTTCTTTACTGTCCTCTAAGTTTAAGGTCCTTTCCTTTTTAAGTAGCAACTCGTAGGAAGAGGTAGTATATCTAAGCCTGTTCTTTGCCTGTGTTAGGACCGATTTGTAGATGGCTTGGTTAAGCTCAGACTTGTAAAACGTATAGAAGAAGATTACCAGTCCAAATAGGCCTAAGAGCGTTAGGATAATTGAAAATGTAGGTATTATACGTAGTGTATCTTTATCTCCCTTCAACTTTGCCACCTAACTGGTACAATTCTTCAAAACCTTCTGGAGGTTTTTACTTGAAAAGGCCACCGTATAGAGTATATAAAAGTAAGGAAAAGGAGGAGCCTAAAGTTCAGATTCCTGAGGAAATTGACACTCCACAGGCCGAACAGCTCGTCTCCGACCTTTATAAGCTCCTTCACTTCATTTCTAAGCACAGGGCTAAGCTCCTGTCCTTTTTGCTTGCTGCTCTTATTATCGGAGGACTCTACACCGGTTATAGATTTTACACTGAAAAAGTTGAGATGAAAGCTGCAGAGCTTGTTGATAGGGGAATTTACTACCTTGATAAAGGTAAAGAAAAGAAGGCTCTGAGCTATTTTGAGAGAGCGGTAAAGGAGTATGGGGGAGCTCCTTCCTCAAGGCTTGCCAAGTTCCTGATAGGGAAGGTTAAGGGTGAAGGTAGCTACTTGAAAGGTCTTGCCTCCTCAAAGAGTTACCTCCTCTCTCCTCCGTCAAAGACCACCCTTTTAACCTGGAGCCTTGATGGAGGTAAACTTCCGAACTACAAAGTTGATAGGCAGGAGTGGACTCATCCAGAGTACTTGTACGATAAACTCCTCTTTGCCCTTAAAATGGGAAATAGGGAAGAGGCTCTTAACATATACAGTGCAATTAAGGGGGACTACGGTTTTCTGCCGATATCCTCACTTGCTGAGAGGTTGATGAAGTGAATTTAAAAGTAGTTGAGGGAGCTCTTAAGGAAGACCTTTTAACGGTTCTCAGAAGGAAGGACACTCCCCACTGGCTCTTTAGGGAGACTTTAGAGAAGCTCGGCCTGCTCCTCATACCTGAAGCTTTAAAGGGGCTTGAGCTTAAAAGGGTAAAGGTTGAAACTCCCGTTTCAGAGGGTTTCTCGTACCAGGTTAGCCAAGAGGTTGTCTTTATAGCTATTTTAAGGGCTGGCCTTTCCCTAATACCTCCCGCTATTGGTCTTTATCCTAAGGGAAGGGTTGGCTTTATGGGAGTTTACAGGAATGAGGAGACTTTAAAGCCGGTTCCTTACTATAAGAAGTACCCTTTAGTTAGGGGAGCAAGGTACGTCCTCCTTGACCCTATGCTTGCAACGGGTGGGACTGCAAGTTACTGTATAGAGGAGCTCCTTTCTAAGGGTATTAAGGCCGAGCAGTTAACCTTCGTCTCTGTAGTTTCCGCACCTGAAGGAATTGATAGGCTGAAGAGATTTGAGGGTTTAACTTTAGTTACTGCTGCCGTTGATGAAAGGTTAAACGACTACGGCTACATAGTTCCCGGTCTTGGTGATGCCGGAGATAGGTTCTGCGGAACAGACGATGTGGAGGTAGTAGAGGGCTATGGAGTATAGAGCTCTAAGAGGGGTAGAAGACCTTATTCCGCCTGAGAGTTTAAAGTATGAGAGAGTCGTAGATACGTTTAAGGAAGTTGTTGAAAGGGCGGGGTTTAGTGAGGTAATCCTTCCTATTTTTGAGGAGGCCAGGCTCTTTACCAGGAGCGTTGGAGAGAGCTCCGACATAGTAAACAAAGAGATGTACGTTTTTGAAGATAAGGGTGGAAGGGTCGTTGCCCTTAGGCCTGAAGGAACTGCTTCAGCCGTAAGGGCTTACGTTGAGCACGGCGTTTACGCTAAGGAGCCCTTTACAAAGTGGTTTTACGTTGGCCCTATGTTCAGGTTTGAAAGGCCTCAAGCAGGGAGGAAGAGGCAGTTTTTCCAGGCTGGGGCCGAAGTCTTCGGCTTTTCACAGCCTGGAGCCGATGCTGAACTGATAAAGGTCGCAGATACGGTTTTGAAGGAGCTTTCAGTTGAGGCGGTCCTTGAGATTAACTCTATCGGGTGTAGGGAGTGTAGGCCTGCTTACAGGGAAGCTCTCATTAACTTCTTAAAGAGTAAGCTTGATTCTCTCTGCCCAGATTGTGTTAGGAGGTTTGAAAAGAACCCTTTAAGGGTCCTTGACTGTAAGAATGAAAGTTGCCAAATGGTTGTTTCCCAGGCTCCTAAGATTACAGATTACCTCTGTTCTGAATGCAGAGAGCACTACCAGAAGGTTAAAGAGTACCTAAATCTCCTTAAAGTTGAATTTAAGGAGAACCCGTTCCTCGTTAGGGGCCTTGACTACTACACGAGAACAGTCTTTGAGTTTAAGAGCTCCCAACTTGGGGCCCAGAGTACAGTTCTTGCAGGGGGGAGGTACGACTACCTCGTAGAGGAAATTGGAGGTCCTCAGGTTCCGGCCCTCGGCTTTGCCATGGGAATAGATAGGGTTATGCTCCTCATTCCTGAACTTGAGGTTGAAAGGAGAGGAGTTTTCGTAGTAACCAGGGGAGAGGAGGCTTACAGAAGGGGCCTTGAGGTTGTTAGCTTCTTGAGGAGTAAAGGTATAAGGGCCGAGATTGACCACAGACAGGGAAGCTTTAAGGCTCAGATGAAGGCTGCAGACCGTTTAAAGGTTAAGTTTGCAGTGATAATAGGCCAGGATGAAGTTGAGGGAGAGTTCTACTCCCTTAAAGAGCTCTCAACCGGTAAACAGGAGAGGGTAGAAAGTCTCAAGGAGCTCCTTGCAAGGTTATGAAGAGGGTTTTAGTTCTCGGTTCAACAGGCTCTATCGGGGAGAGTACTCTAAAAGTTGTAGAGGCTTTCCCTGAAGAGTTTAAAGTTGTAGGTCTTGTTGCCGGTAGGAATAGGGACTCTCTCCTATCCCAGTCTAAAAAGTTTAAACCTGAAGCGGTAGCCCTTTTTGAAGGGGAACTTCCAAATAACCTTCCGTTTAAGGCGTTTACAGGCATTGAAGGGATAAAGAGGTTAATTGAAGAGCTTGATTTTGACGTATGCGTAGCTGCAATTTCAGGTTCAGCTGGAATTCTCCCTACCTACTGGGCCGCTAAAAAGGGTAGGAGACTTGCCCTTGCCAACAAGGAGGCCCTAGTCTGTGCCGGTCCTTTTGTAAAGTCAGTTTCTAGGGAGATTATCCCTGTTGATAGTGAACACTCTGCCATTTTCCAGTGCTTAAACGGTGAGAGGCGGGAGAGCGTAGAGGAGATTATCCTTACAGCTTCGGGAGGACCCTTTAGGGAGAGGGAAGACCTTGATAAAGTTAAGCCTGAAGAAGCCCTTAAACATCCTAACTGGGATATGGGAAAGAAGGTAACCATAGATTCTGCCACTTTAATGAATAAAGGGCTTGAGGTAATAGAGGCCTACTGGTTATTTGGATTTCCCTTAGAGAAGATAAGGGTGGTTATTCACCCTCAGAGTATAGTTCACTCAATGGTTAGGTTTGTGGACGGTTCTGTAATCTCCCAGATGGGCGTTCCGGATATGAAGATTCCTATAGCCTACGCCCTTTCCTATCCGGAGAGACTCCCGCTTGGAGAGAAGTTTCCCTCTTTGAACCTTCACTTTTCAGGCTTAAAGCTTGATTTTTACGAGCCGGATACCGGAAAGTTTCCCTGCTTGAAACTTGCCTATGAGAGTTTAGAGAGGGGATACCCTTATCCAATAGTTTTGAACGCTGCAGATGAGGTTGCTGTGGAGCTCTTCTTAAAAGGGAAGATTAAGTTTACCCAGATTCCCGTTCTGATAGAAGAGGTCCTTGAAAGGTCAAACTTCCCAGAACCAGAAAGCATTGAGGATGTTGTTGAAGTAGATAGAAGGGCTAAAGAACTTGCCTGGAAGGTAGCCCGAAGATGGCTTTAGAAAGGGGTATGGTTCACGTCTATACCGGGAACGGTAAGGGAAAGACGTCTGCAGCTTTAGGCCTCTGCTTAAGGGCAGTTGGTAGGGGTTTAAGGTGCTGTTTTATCCAGTTTATTAAAGGTGTTCCAACCGGAGAGGTGGAGGCTGCAAAGTACCTTCCGAACTTTGAGTTCTACCAGACTGGAAGGCCCGGTTACGACTTTAGGGTTACTCCGGAGGATTACGAAAGGGCTCAGGAAGGTTTTAAGCTGGCCTGTATGAAGGCTGAGGAGTTTGATGTCCTCGTCCTTGATGAGATTAACGTTGCCGTTCACCTCGGTTTACTGGAGGTTTCTCAGGTCGTTTCCTTCGTTAAAGGAAAACCAACTGAACTTGAGCTTATACTAACTGGCAGGTATGCAAAGCCTGAAGTTATTGAGCTTGCAGACTACGTTACTTACTTTCAGCTCCTTAAACACCCTTACTACCGAGGCTTTAAAGCTAGGAAAGGAGTTGATTACTAGGAGGTGGTATGAGGTTTTTATCCCTCCTTCTTACACTTCCTCTCTTAACCGGTTGTGTTCCAATCCTTATTGCTGCTGGTGCCGGAGCAGCCGGAGGTTACGTTGTAGGTAAGAATTACGACGTTAAGGTCAAGTCTCCCGTTGAGGTGAAGAAGAGGAAATGAGGATCTGTGAGGTTTTTGAGTCAATTCAGGGGGAAGGACTAACCGTTGGAACTCCCTCCTTCTTTATAAGGACTGGAAGGTGTTCTGTAGGCTGTCTCTTCTGCGATACTAAGTACTCCTGGAGTAGCGGTAGAGAGTTAAGGGTTGATGAGGTCGTAGATTTAGTTGTTTCTTCAGGTCTACCTGAAGTTGTTATAACCGGTGGAGAACCCTTTGAAGAGGAGGAGCTCCCAGATCTGGTGGAGCTCCTTACGTCACTCCCTTCCGTTAGGAGAGTTACAGTTGAGACGTGCAGTTACATCTTTAGGGAGCTCCCAAAGGATAAGCTCCACCTCGTCCTCTCTCCCAAACCTCCAACTATGGGGGTTGAGTTCCCCTTGGAGGCCCTTTTGAAGTTCCTTGAGTCCTATAAGGACGTTGAGCTTAAGTACACTCTCTATGATGAGAGGGACCTTGACCTCTTTGAGGGTTTCCTCTTTTCCAACTCTAACTTAATTCCTCAACCTGTCGTTCTTCAACCTATCCACCACCCGAAAGAGGAATACGCTGAAACCTTTAAAAGGGTATGGGATATGGTTAGAAGAAGGGAGAGACTGCTTAAATCCTTTGAGGTTCGTTTAATTCCACAAGTTCATAAACTCCTAGGAATGAGGTAGATGTTCTGGCTCTATAACCTTTTCCTGTTACTCTCTATTCCCTTCTTCCCCGTTTTGAAGTTTTTAACAAGGAAGAGGGGAGAAGTTTCACTCATTCGGAGGTTTAGTCCCTCCTTTCCTGGAGGAAGGGGAAAGGTCTTAATTCACTCTTCAAGCGTTGGAGAGGTAAACACTATTAAGCCCCTCGTTGATAAGTTGAGGGGAGAAGTGGCAATTACCACTTTTACTGACTACGGGCTGAGGAGGGCTGAGAAGCTCTATCCCGCTGTTCCAAAGAGGTTGTTGCCTATAGACCTTTACCCGGTTGTCCTTCGGTTCTTAAAGGAAGTAAGGCCTAGGAAAATACTAATCTACGAGACTGAAATTTGGCCCTCCCTTTTAAAGGGAGCTACCGACCTTGGAATTCCCGTCTACTTTGTCAGCGGAAAGGTGGGAGAGAGAACGTTTAGAAGGTTAAAGAGGTTTAACTTCCTAAAGGGTTACTTTGAAAAGTGTTACTTCCTCTCCCGTAGTTCCTACGATGCAGAGAGGGCCAAAGAGCTCGGCTTTAAAAAGGTAACTGTTGTTGGGGACTTGAAACTTGACTACTCCCCTCCGAGGGAAGTTCCTCCCCTTGAAATTGAAGGGGAGAGGAAGGTTATTATCTGGGGAAGCACCCACCCGGGGGAGGAGGAGATAGCTGGAGAGCTCCACTTTGAGCTTAAAAAGAGTTTCCCCAACCTCCTAACTGTTATAGCTCCAAGGCACGTTGGCAGGAAGTTGAAGCTCCCCGGGAAGGTTTTAAGGAGGAGCGAGAGTTTAAAGGTTCCAGAAGGGATTGAATTTTACGTTGTCAATACAGTTGGGGAGCTCTCAGGCCTTTACTACTACGCAGACCTGTGCGTAATCGGGGGAAGTTTCGTTCCGGGAATTGGTGGCCACAACCCGGTTGAGAGCGTTGCATTTAGAAAACCTACAGTTATGGGGGAGTTTTCAGATGACTTTAAGGAGCTCGCCCTTGAGCTTAACGTTCCCATTCTAAGAAGGGAGGAGCTCCTTCCGTTCCTCTCTTCTCTTTTAAAGAATCCTGAACTATCTTCAGACCTTGCAGGTTCCTCTTTTAAGCTCTGGAAGGAGAAGAGGGGAGTTTCCGATAGAATTCTCTCTCTAATTGGGGAAGAAGGTGAGTTTAAACGAGATTAGAAGAAAAGTTTTAAATAGAGAAGGCCTTTTCTCACTCCTCTACCCTCCACTTTGGCTTCTTTCAAAGCTCTACTGTGGAGTTTCCTCTTTAAGGAACTACCTTTACGATTCTGGTTTTTTGAACTCAACCTCTTTTGGCCTTCCGGTAGTATCTGTTGGGAATATCGTTGCAGGAGGTAGCGGTAAGACTCCCCTAGTAGAGAGCCTTTACCTGTACCTTGAAGAGGCGGGTTTCTCTCCCGCAATAGTTACCAGAGGTTACAGGGGAAAGGAGAAGGGACCTGCTTTTGCAAAACCACAGCCTGAAGTGTTTGGAGATGAGGCTTCAGTTTACGCTCTAAAGGGTTACAGGACTGTTGTATCAAAGGACAAACTGAAAGGTATTGAGTTCGCGTTTGAAAAGGGTTCAAATGTAGTTATCCTTGATGACGGCTTTCAGTACAGGAAGGTTAGGCCTACAGTAAACCTAGTTTCAGTTGACCCATTTAACCCCTTTGGAGACGAACACTGCCTTCCCCTTGGTCTTCTGAGGGAGCCGATTTCTTCCCTTGAAAGGGCGGATGCCTTCGTTATAACTAGGGCAAACTTGGTCAGCTCCGAGAGGCTGGAGAGTCTGGAGCTCTTTTTAAAGACCTTTAAAAAGCCGATATTTATCGCACAGCAGCACTTTAAGTTCTGGGTTGACGGTGAGTTTAAGAGGACCCACCCTCCGCAAGGGGAGTTTGTTGACGTCTTCTGCGGGATAGGGAACCCGGACCAGTTTTTAAAGATGATTGTTGATATGGGCTACAGAGTTCGCAACTACTTAGTCTTTGAGGACCACCACGTTTACACCGATGAGGACTTAAAGAGACTATCAGAACTTGAAAACCCCGTAACTACTGAGAAGGACTTAATAAAGCTGAAGGGAAGGTTGAGGAGAGTGAGAGCTCCCGTCTTAAAACTTGAAGCTTACGGTCTTAAAGAGTTTATCCTGGCAAACGTTAAAAACGTACAAAGGAGTAAAGAGGAAGAGCTTGAGGGAGATTTTGCACCTTCTGGAGTATCTAGCTTTAAGCCTTAGCCTAAAGGGTTTGAGGAGCTTAAAGAGGGAAAGGGCGATTTCTATTGCAAAGGGACTTGGAGAACTCCTTTATAACTACCCGCGAGTTAAGAACGTCTGTCGGGAGAACCTTGAGTTTACCGGTTTCCCCCTTAAGGTCGGTAAGGAGAGCTTTAAGAACTTCCTTGCCTGTGCCGTTGATTTTCTAAAGTCTCCAGATTACTCCTTTTCCTACCTTAAGTCTCTCTTCTATCCTCTGAACCTTTCCTCCCTTCCCGAAGAAGGGGGAATTTTTCTAACTGCCCACATCGGCAACTGGGAGCTTATGGGAGCTCTGTGTTCTAAGCTATCGGGGGGTAGGCTCTCAGTAGTTGCAAAGCCGATGAAGAACAAAAAGGTTGACTCCCTTATAAACTCAATCCGCCGTGGCTGGGGGATAAAGGTTATTCCGACCGGCAGGGGAGTTGAGGTCTTAAGGGACTTAAAGAGGAGGCGATTTGTTGGAATTCTCCTTGACCAGAGGCCAAAGGTGAGTGAAGGAGTTTTAACCCAGTTCCTAGGTAGGAAAGCCTATACAAATAAAGGAGTTGCCTTAATTTCTTTAAAGAGCGGAAAGCCTGTAATTCCAGCCTTCTGCTTTATTGAAAACGGCAAGTACAAGGTTGAGATTGGAGAGCCCATATACCCTGATGGTAGCGTTGAAGAGTTGACCCAAAAGTACACAAGTGCAATTGAAGAGGCTGTTAGAAAGCACCCTGAACAGTGGTTCTGGTTCCACAGGAGGTGGAAGAACTCCCCAGAGTTTAAGGAGTGGAGAAGTGAAAGGTTTTCTAAGGGACGTTAAGCTCTTCTTTATCGGAGCTCTCGGCTTTGATAACGCAACTGATAAACTCAAAAAGAGAGCCCTATACAAAGACCTTGACCTTCTAACCCTGATTTTGAGTGACGAGATTGGAATTCCAAATCCACTCTACTATCACACTGTGGAGCTCCTTCCCTACCTATCCTCCGAAGTTGAGGCCTGGAGGGAGAGTGAGAAGGCTTCAATCCTGTGGAGGGTCTTAGGTGAAATCGGTGAACCTTAAAGGTTTTAACGTCTTTTTCCTCTCTGGAAAGGGAGGAGTCGGTAAATCAACACTTTCAACTTCCTTAGCCCTTTCCCTATCAAAGAAAGGATTTAAAACTCTCTTAGTTTCCCTTGACCCCGCCCACTCCCTCTCAATCCTCCTTAAGGAGGAACTTGGGGGCTCCCCGACGCAAGTAATTCAAAACCTTTTTTCACTTGAGGTTGACCTTGAAAGGAGTATGAGGGAGTACCTAAAGAGAGTTGAGAAAGAGGCTGAGAAAATCGTTAGCCCTGCTTTAATTGGGAACGTAAAGAACCAGATAGAGCTTGCCTACTACTCTCCAGGAGCCCTTGAGCTTGCAACTGTTGACTCAATATACCAGATAATAAGGAAATATGAGGGGGACTTTGAGAAGTTCGTCTTTGATACTGCCCCTTCGGGCTATACAGTTCGCCTTATGGCCTCTCCCGATAAGCTTTTAAACTGGGTTGATTCCCTAATAAAGGTGAGGGAGGAATCTCTAAAGTATAGGAAGATGGCAGGGGAACCGGTTGGGAGGGACCCTGTAGTAGAAGTCCTTAGGAGGAGGAGGGAAGAGTACAGTTTCCTTGGGAAGGTCTTTAAGAGCTCAAAAACCTTCTTTGGAGTTGTTGTAAATCCGGGAAAACTTCCGCTTGAGATAGGAAAGAGGACAGTTGAGGAGCTTGAGAGGGCGGGAGTTAGGGTAAATCTAATCCTTGCAAACAGGTTCCAAGGGAAAGGAGGAAACCTCTTTGGTAAGCCTACCCTTTACTTTCCTCCTTTAAAGGAGGAGCCGATAGGGATTGAACCTTTAGAGCCCTTTGTTGAGCTCTTTTTAAAAGTCCTTTAAAGTTTGCAAATTTTCCCCTTTTGCCTACCCTTAATGTTAAAGACTTTTAGGTAAGGAGAGGCTTTGAAGAGAGTAGCTTTCTACACCTTAGGTTGTAAGATGAACTTCCACGAGACCGCCTATATGGAGGAGAGGTTTAAGGAGGCTGGGTACAAAATAGTTCCCTTTAGCGAGGAGGCTGACGTTTACGTCATAAATACCTGTACGGTTACCTCAGTTGCAGATTCAAAGTCAAGGAAGGCGATAAGGAGAGCAAAGAGTAGGAACCCTAACGCTTTGGTTGTCGTTACCGGGTGTTACAGTGAAGTTTACCCTGAGGAAGTTGAGAAAGTTAAAGAGGCCGACTTTATAACCGGGAACGTTGAGAAGTTCAATATCGTTGATCTTGTTGAGAGGAGGTTAAAGGGAGAACTCCCGAGGACTTACGTTAAAGGAGTTTGGAAGGAGAAAATATTTTACCCCTTAACAATTCGCCACTACGAGGGTAAGAGTAGGGCTTTCCTCAAAGTTCAGCAGGGGTGTGAGCTCTTTTGCACGTACTGCATAATTCCAAAAGCAAGGGGGAGAATGGTTAGCCTTCCGCCTGAGGAGGTCTTAAGGCAGGTAAAGGAGCTCGTTGATTCAGGCTATAAAGAGATAGTCCTTACCGGTACTCACCTTGGAGCTTACGGAAGGGAATTCCCCGGCTGGAGTTTGGCAAGGCTGGTTGAGGAGATCGTTAAACTCCCCCTTTACAGGTTAAGGCTCTCTTCAGTAGAGCCTATTGAGTTTACCCCTCACCTCATAGATGTTGTGACCGGTTCAGAGAAGGTTGCTTCCCACTTCCACATTCCCCTCCAGAGCGGAAGTAGAACGGTTCTTGAGAGGATGAAAAGGCGCTACTCACCTGAGGACTACGTAAAGGTTGTTGAGGAAATTCTTAAGAGGAGGCCCGATTCCTGCATAGGAACCGACGTTATGGTCGGATTTCCCGGTGAAACAGAGGAGGAGTTTAAAGAGACTTTAGAGCTTGTTGAGTCCCTTCCCTTTGGATACCTCCACGTTTTCCCCTACTCAAAGAGGAAGGGAACTGTTGCTGCAAAGTTAAAGGACTCGGTTCCTCCTGAAGTTAAAAAGGAGAGGGCTTCAGTTTTGAGGGAGATCGGCAAGGAGAAGAGCTTAGAGTATAGAAGGAGGTTTTTAGGAAGGGAGCTCCCTGCAGTAGTCCTTTCTGAAGTAGGGGGAGGTAAGAGTACCGCCCTTACTGATAACTATATAAGGGTCATTTTAGATAGGAGGTTTGAACCGGGGAAAGTTGTCAAAGTAAGGCTTAAAGAGGTCGGCCAGAAGAGAGAGGAGAACTATGGAGAGGTCGTTAGTTGAGCCCTTTTACGTTATGAGAGTCCTTGAAAGGGCGAAGGAGATTGAGAAGGAGGGGAAGGAGGTTATCCACCTTGAAATAGGAGAACCGGACTTACCGGTTCCAAAGAGAGTTAAGCAAAAGGCTAAGGAGTTCTTGAGTAGATTTGAGCAGAAGTACACTGAAAGCGCTGGAATTTACCCCCTCAGAGAGGAGATAGCCAGGTATTACTGTGAAACTTACCAAGTAAAAGTAGAGCCTGAGAACGTCGTTATTACTCCCGGTAGTTCTCCCGGGCTTTTAGCCGTTTTAAAGGTAGTTTCTGAGAGAATTGGACAAATCTCCTATTCAGATCCCGGTTATCCCTGCTATAAGAACATGCTTAACCTACTCTCTTTGGAAGGGAGGGCGGTTCCAGTTTCCCCTGAAAGTTCCTTTAAAGTTCTGCCTCAGCAGGTTGAAACTCCAGCCCTCATAGTTAACTCTCCCTCTAACCCAACCGGTGTTGTATATACGTTAGAAGAGCTCAAAGCCCTTTCGGAGATGGCCTTTTTAGTAAGCGATGAGATTTACCACGGCCTTACCTACTTTGAGAGGGCTCCAAGCGTCCTAGAAGTTACAGATAAGTGCGTAGTTGTAAACGGCTTTTCAAAGTTTTTCCTCATGACAGGTTGGAGATTAGGGTGGTTAATCCTCCCTGATGAGCTCGTTTCAGACGTAACGGCAATCCTTCAGAACACCGTAATATCACCTTCTACCCTCTCCCAGTACTCTGCACTTGCCTGCTTTGAAGAGGAGGTCCTTGAAGAGTTAAGGTCAAACGTTGAAGTCTTTAAGGAGAGAAGGGAGGTTCTCTTAAAGGGCTTAAAGGAGGTGGGCTTTAAAGTCCCTTCAGAGCCACAGGGAGCTTTCTACGTTTACGCTGACGTTTCAGATTTTACGGAGGACTCCTTTAGTTTTGCCTTTGAGCTCCTAGAGAAAGTTGGAGTTGCTGTAACTCCAGGTAAGGATTTTGGATATAATAAAACCAATAAATTTATACGATTTTCATTTTGTACTGATGTTAAGAATATAGAAAAAGCCCTTGAGAGACTCTACTCTTACTTGAGGTAGGGAGTGGGAAGGAAAAGGGAAATAGAGAGGGTAATTCCCCGCCAGTACAGCCAGGAAAAGGTCCTTGAAATCTTAATGAAGTTCAGAGCTCCCCTCATCGTCGGCCTCATTACCATAATGGTCTCAACTGTTGGTTACATGTTGATTTCGGGGGTTGACCTCTTAAAGGCCTTTTACATGACGATCCTTACCGTTACGACGATAGGCTACGGTGAGATGTGGGATATGTCCGCCAAGGACAGGGTTTTTAACCTTGTCGTGATGACTATCGGCGTCGGTGCTGTAATGGGATACTCAATTGCAGTTCTGATCAACATAGTAACGAGCGGTGAAGTGAAAAAAATTTTGAGGTTCAGAAAGATGGTTTCGGATATATCTGCTTTAAAGGGCCATTACATAATATTTGGTTTTAACGACTACGTTGTTCACCTTTTAAAGGAGCTCCGCTACCACAAAATTCCGGTAGTTATAGTTGACCCTTCAGACGGCCTTGAAGAGTTTGCAAAGGAGCACTCAATAAAGTACTACTTGAAGCTTGACCCTACAGATGAGAACTCACTTATCCTTGCAAACGTTCAGTCTGCAGTCGGAGCTATTGTAGCAACGAAGGATGACTATAAAAACCTCGCTATAACCCTCACAGTTAAGAACGTTGTTTCCAAGTACAACATCTACCCCTTCTTCATTATAGGCCTTGTTAAGAGGGAAGAGTTTAAGGATAAGTTAAAGCTCGTAGGGGCAGACTACGTAGAGACCATTCCTGCAATAATCTCAAAGAGGGTGGCAATCCTTGCTAGGAAGCCCCCAATATTTGGAGAAAGGTCCCTCCTAGAAGAGATCTTCTTTGGGGAGCGTACTTACATAGATATTGAAGAGCTCGTAGTTCAGCCTGACTCTCCGGTAATAGGTAAGAGTTTAAAAGAGCTTGAGCTGAGGAAGAGGTTTGGAATAACCGTTGTAGCCATTAAAAAGAGGGACGGCAAAATAATCTACACTCCCGGAGGGGACGTTGTTATAGAACCCTTAGACGTTCTGGTTATAGTGGCTCCTAAGAAGATGATAGATGAGGCGGTCAAGAAGCTATTTAAGGGAAGGATAGTTTCAAGGAGTGCAATGCTTAAGAGGAAACTTAAGGAGAGGTTAGGATAGATGGACTGGGGTAAAGTAGGAACTGCATTCTTTGTGATGATGTCCCTTACAACTACTGTGGGCTTCGTTTACGACGGAGACCCTTATGAACTTTTGGCTTCAGTTATCTTTAACCTCGTTGCAACACTTTTAAAGCTTGGGAGTAAGAAGACCTTAAGTGCAGAGCTCCTTGCAACGAGCCTTGCTGCCGACCTCCACCTTATACCCGCCTTAATTTTCTACCAGATAGGTTCAAGGTTCTCTTTAGTTGAGGCCCTTGCTTGGGGAGCTCTCGTAGCGAACATCTTTTCCGTGGTTCTCCTTATAGTGGAGACCGTCATGGAGGCTAGAGAGGAGGAGTGGTGGTAAAATCTTAGCCCTGAGAGAAAAATCGGAGGTTAAAGATGTTAACAGGGAACTTTCCCCAGCTAAGGCTTAGAAGGTTGAGGAAGAACGAAAACATTAGGAGGATGGTTAGGGAAACGATTTTAACTCCTAACGACTTCATCTACCCAATCTTTGTAGTTGACGGAGAGAATATCAAGGAAGAGATTCCTTCAATGCCGGGGCAGTTTAGGTACTCAATAGACAGGCTTCCCGAAATCCTCTCTCAAGTTGAGGAGCTTGGAATACCAGCCGTAATTCTCTTTGGAATTCCATCCCACAAGGACGAGCTAGGTTCTGACTCCTACTCTGAAAGGGGAATAATTCAGAGGGCCGTAAGGAAAATAAAGCAGGAGTTTCCCAACATCTACGTTATAACTGACGTCTGCTTCTGTGAGTATACAACTCACGGCCACTGCGGTTATCTTGCCTGCTCTGGAGAGGTCTGCGACGTTGATAACGATAAGACCTTGGAGCTCCTAAAGAAACAGGTTGTTTCCCACGCCCAGGCAGGGGCAGACATGGTTGCCCCTTCTGGAATGATGGACGGAATGATAAAGGCAATTAGGGAAGCCCTTGATGGAGCTGGTTTTACGGATATTCCGATAATGTCATACGCCGCAAAGTACGCCTCAGCCTACTACGGTCCCTTTAGGGACGCTGCAGAGTCGGCTCCGGCCTTTGGGGATAGGCGTTCCTACCAGATGGATCCTGCAAACTCCGACGAGGCTTTAAGGGAAGTTGCCCTTGATATTAAAGAGGGAGCAGATATAGTTATGGTTAAGCCGGCCCTTGCATACCTTGACGTGATAAGGAGGGTTAAGGATACGTTTAAGTACCCGACTGCTGCCTACAACGTAAGCGGTGAGTACTCAATGGTTAAGGCTGCGGCCCTTAAAGGCTGGGTAGATGAAAGGAGAATAGTTCTTGAAACTTTAACTTCTATAAAGAGGGCTGGTGCCGATTTAATCCTTACTTACCATGCCCTTGATGCTGCAAGGTGGCTTAGAGAGGGGTAGTTCTTGCTATTGCCCCCCTTAAAGCATATAATTGCCTGCGAAAAACCTAAAGAAAGGAGGCGATGCTTTATGGCAACAGTTTACGTCCGCGACGGTGAGCCCTTTGAAAAGGCCTTAAAGAGGTTTAAGAAGCTGTGCGAAAGAGAGGGAATCCTCACGGAGATTAAGAGGAGAGAGTACTACGAGAAGCCCTCTGAGAAGAGAAAGAGAAAGGCTATGGCAGCCAGGAAGAGGTTAATTAAGGCCCTCAAGAAGCGCGGACTCTTACCACCTAAGGGTAAGAAGAAGAAAAAGTAAGGAGAGAGAATGAGCCTTAAGGAAAGGTTGAAAGAGGATATGAAGGCAGCCTTAAAGGCCAAGGATAAGGAGAAGCTCTCTGTAATTAGGATGCTTCAGGCTCTAATAAAGAACGCTGAGATTGATAAGAGAGGAGAGCTTACCGACGAAGAGATTATCTCTCTCCTCCAGAAGTACGCAAAGCAGAGGAGAGAGTCTATAGAGATGTACGAAAAGGGCGGAAGGCAGGACCTTGTTGAGAAGGAGAAGAGGGAGCTTGAGATTGTAGAGGGCTACCTCCCCAAGCAGATGAGCGAAGAGGAGATAAGGGAGCTTGTAGCTGAGGTTATTAAGGAAGTCGGAGCTTCCTCTCCTAAAGACTTCGGCAAGGTTATGCAGGCTGTAATGCCGAAGGTAAAAGGCAGGGCTGATGGTTCACTGGTTAACAGAGTTGTTAGGGAGCTCCTTGCCCAAAGTTAGGTTTTGTTATACTATTTATTTAGAATTGGTTAGTTCCGGCGCCTTCACTCCTTTGGTGATTGGAGGGGGGTCTTCATACTGATGTTCAAAGGAGTGGGGCGCCAACTTGAATACGATAAGCTCCTCTATGAAACTTCCCGCCTTGCAAAGAGTTCTGCAGGAAGGGATAGGGTTCTTTCACTTCAACCTTCGGTAAACTACCAGGAAGTTAGTAGGAACTTAGAGCTAACAGACTCTTTTGTTAAACTCCTAAAAGAGAGGGCTCTTCCCCTTGAGACCTTTCCCGACGTTTCACCTCTAATTGAAAAGCTGAAAGTTGAAGGGTCCGTTCTATCGGTTGAGGAACTCTTAAACCTCCTTAAACTCCTTGAGCAGTCAAAGGTTTTGAAGAACTTCTTTAAAAACCTTCCTGAGCACCTTTCAAGGATCTCCTTCTACTCTGAAAGGTTAACAGGTGGTGGTGAGCTCCTAGAAAGGTTAAGGGAAAGCGTAGACGAAAGCGGTGAGATACTTGATACAGCTTCGCCACAGCTGAGGAGCATAAGAAAAAACATCTCTACAGTCTCATCACGGATAAAAGAGAGGTTAAACTCATTAGTTAATCGCCACGAGGATATCTGTCCAGACAGGATTATTACGGAGAGGGAAGGTAGGTACGTTATTCTCGTTAAGCCCCACTTTAGGAAGAGGTTTCAGGCAATAGTTCACGACCGCTCCTCAAGTGGCCAAACCCTCTACATTGAGCCTCTGAGCGTCGTTGAGCTGAACAACAGGCTCAGGGAGCTTAAGAGGGAAGAGGCTGAGGAGGTAAGGAGGGTTTTAAGGGAGCTCTCAAACCTTGCCCGCTCCTACTTATCTGAAATTGAGAGTTCCTTTAGGGCCTTAGTAGAGATTGACTTCCGATACGCCGTTGCTTACATGAGCTTAAAGTTGTCGGGAACTCTTCCGACCTTTGGCAGGGAGTTTAACCTTAAAGGAGCAAAGCACCCTCTATTAATCCTTACAGGTAAAGAAGTTGTTCCGGTTGACCTAAAGCTTAAAAAGGGCCTTGTTATAACCGGTCCAAACACCGGAGGTAAAACCGTCTCCCTTAAGACCCTCGGCCTTCTATCAATGATGGCTCAGAGCGGCTTTTTAATTCCCGCCCAGGAAGGGAGTTCCCTCCTCTTTGTAAGAAAGTGGTTTTCTGATATCGGAGATGAGCAGAGTATAGAGCAGTCCCTCTCAACTTTCAGCTCCCACGTTAAGAGGATCGGTGAGATTTTGAGGGAAGTTGATGAGGACTCGTTAGTCCTCCTTGACGAGCTTGGGGCCGGGACGGATCCCGTTGAAGGTTCAGCCCTTGCAGTTGCAATCCTTAAGTACTTAAGAGATAAGAAGGCAAAGGTAGTTGCAACTACCCACTTTACCCCGGTAAAGCTCTACGCCTATAAGGACGATTACTACGACGTTGCCTCAGTTCTCTTTGATGAAGAGAGCCTAAAGCCCCTCTATAAGCTTGCCTACGGCGTTGTAGGTAAGAGCTACGCCCTCATAGTAGCTAAGAGGTACGGTATTCCCGAAGAGGTTATAGAGACCGCAAGGTCTTTGATGGGGGCTGAGGATAGAATGGCTGAAGAGATAATTGAGGCCCTTGAGAGAGAGTATAAGAAACTCGTTGAGGAGAGGAGGGAGGTTGAGAGGTTAAAGAGGGAGCTTAAGGAGAAGGAGGAGGAGCTCTTTAGGAAGGAGAGGACTTTAAGGGAAGAGCACTCAAGGAAGCTGAAGGAGTTTATTGAGGAGTTAAGGAGTAAGACTGAGGAGATACTAAAGGAGAGGGAAGCTTCAAAGGCAAGGGAAAAGCTTAGGAAGTTGGTTATAACTGCGAAAAACAGGGCAAAACTTGAGGAAGAGGTTAAGCCTAAGGGGGAGATTAAGGTTGGTGATTTGGTAAAGGTTCTCCCTTCAGGGAGGAAGGGAAGGGTTATTGAGGTATCTGGAGAGAAAGCAAAGGTCTTGATAGGTCCTATGAAGGTTGACGTTAAGCTTTCAAACTTAGTTAAAGTTGAAGAAGTTCCAAAGGAAGAGAGTTTAGGAGTTAACGCTCCGGTTCCGAATAGATTCTTCCCTGAGATTAAGCTTCTTGGTATGAGGGGGGAAGAGGCTATAAGGGCCCTTGAGGAGTTCCTTGACGATGCTTTAATTGTGGGAGCTAAAGAGGTAAAAGTCGTTCACGGTTACGGTGAGGGAATTCTAAAGAGGCTTGTAAGGGAGTATTTAAAGGAGTCTCCCTACGTTAAGTCCTTCCGTCCCGGAGGCCCTCAGGAGGGAGGAGACGGAGTAACTATCGTTGAGCTCAAGTAGCCTTCCCCAAGTTCCACTTCAGGAAATAAATTTTCAACTGCAAATTGTTTAGGAGGTTTTATGAGAAAGCCTGAAGTTCTTTCTCCTGCAGGGAACCTTGAGAAGTTGAAGTTTGCAGTTGACTTTGGGGCCGATGCAGTTTACTTGGGAGGTAAGCTCTTTAACTTAAGGGCTAAGGCGGGTAACTTTACCTTAGAAGAGATGGCTGAGGCCATTGAGTACGCCCACAGTAGGGGTGTTAAGGTTTACGTTACTCTTAACGCATTTGCAAGGAATTTTGACTTTAAGGCAATTGAGGAGTTCGTTAAGGAGGTTAAAGAGCTCTCTCCCGACGCTTTTATAGTCTCAGACTTGGGGGTCCTTTCAACTGTTAAGGAGATAGCTCCTGAGATTGACGTTCATATAAGTACTCAGGCAAACGTTACAAATTATAGGGCTGTAAAGGTTTATAAGGAACTTGGAGCTTCAAGGGTTGTCCTAGCAAGGGAGCTCTCCATTCCCGAGATAAGGGAGATTAAGGAGAGAGTCCCTGAGGTGGAGATTGAGGTCTTCGTCCACGGTGCAATGTGTATGGCCTACTCTGGAAGGTGTCTCCTTTCCAACTACCTCTCATACAGGGAGAGCAACAAGGGAGCCTGTTCCCAGAGCTGCCGCTGGAAGTTCTACTTAGTTGAGGAGACCCGTTCAGGGGAGTATATCCCGATTGAGGAGGACTCAAGCGGGACTTACATCTTTAACTCTAAGGACCTCTGTGCCCTACCCTTACTTCCCCAGCTCATTGAGGCCGGAGTTGACTCACTGAAGATTGAAGGTAGGGTGAAGAGCTCTTACTACACAGCGATAACGACAAGCGTTTACAGGAGAGCCGTTGACCTTTTAGTTTCACAGGGGAAGGAGGCCTTTGAAGGGGAACTTCCACTCTTAATGGAAGAGTTGAAAAAGGTTAGCCACAGGCCCTACACAACCGGCTTTTTAGACGGAAAGGAAGAAATCCTCCAGCACTACGAGTCAAGTTCCTACATAAGGAACTACAAATTCCTCGGAATTTATAGAGAAGGCTTCTGGGAGGTTAGGAATAAAGTAGAGGTTGGAGATGAGGTAGAAGTTTTTCTGCCGGAGGTTAAGAGCTTTACCGCCAAGGTTGAGAAGATAGAGGTTTTAAAGAAGGGGAAGCTCCAGGAAACAGCCTCAGCAAACCCCAACCAGAGGGCAAGGATCTACTTTGATAGGGAGCTCCCCTTAGCAGAAAAGGCAATTCTAAGGAAAAGGGTAAGGGTTACGGCCGGGGTTTAGCCCCTCCAGCCGAACCAGCCTCTACCCCAACCTCTTCCTCTACCTCTTCCCCAGCCCCTTCCTCCGAATCCAGGGCCTCTTCCAGCTCTACAGTAGCCCCAACCTCTTCCCCATCCTTGGGGAACGTCTGCCCTAACTACGTTCTCACTTCCACACTTGGGGCACTTAATCATCCAGCGGGGCTTTCCAAAGGGCTCCTCAAACTCATGTCCACAGTCAAGGCACTTAAACTTCCTCTTGGGTATTACTTCCATTGTTAGTACCTCCTAATTAAGGTTCAATTTAAATCTAATATTTTGAATTACTCTTTTCAACTTCTACCTGAGTTTAAAAGTTAACGCTGAAGAAGTGAGGGAAAGGAGTGCCAATATTCCGAGGGTTACTCCCTGGTAGGAGCTCCAAGTTGCTCCAACAATGACGTTTCCTACAAGGGCAGAAGTGCCGGTTAAAAAGTGAAAGAGGCCGTAGTGGGTTCCCCTCTTTGCCCTTCCCGTTAAAAGGCCTACTGCAGACCTCTGTCCTGCGTCGGTTATCCCTGATGAGATTCCAAATAGAACCGCTGCTACTAACAGAAGGGCAATTGAGTTTGATAGGGAGAGTGTTATCAAGTATAGGGAGAAGAGAGCGTAGCCAATTGATAGGGCTTTAAAGGGAGAGGTGAGGTTTGAGAAGTTTTTAAAGAGGAGGGCAGATAGGGCGTAAATGAGGTTGTAGAAGGCGTACAGGAGGAGGGCTGAAGAAGAACTTCCTGTGATTTCCTTTCCTTTTAGGATGAAGAACATAAATGAGATGTAGGAGAGGGAAAATAAAGTTGAGGCAAATAAAAATCTCTTAAAGTAGGGGCTCTCTACTTTGACTTTTAACTTCTTCTTTAGCTTGACTTTTGGTTCTTCAATTAAGAGGAGCAGGGGAAGGCTTAGAAGGGATAAGAGAGCCCCGAAAATAAGGGCTTCCCTAACCGGAACTTTTGATATTAAAAATAGGGCAAACAGGGAGCCGGCAAGAGCTCCGAACGTATCAAAGGCCCTGTGGATTGAGAAGTTCCTCTCAACCTTTCCTGAGAGGGAGAGGATTGCATCCCTTGGGGCTGTTCTGATTCCCTTTCCCAACCTCTCTAAGGAAGAGAAAATTACAACTTGAGAGGGGCTGTTTGAGAAAGGAATCAGTAGTTTAAAGAGGGCTGAAACTCCGTAGCCTGCAATTACAAAGGGCTTCTTCCTGTTGAACCTATCAGAGAGGTAGCCTGATAGGATCTTCAGGAAGTTTGATACTGCTTCCCTGAGACCTCCGAGGAGGCCTATAGAAAGGGCTCCCCCTCCGAGCTCCGTGATAAAGAGGGGAAGTAGAGCCCCCATTAGTTCCGATGAAGTATCGTTTAAGAAGGAGACTGCAGAGAGTATTAAGAGGTTTTTACCTAAGGAGCTTTTTAATGTCATCAAAGAACCCCGGATATGACGTTGATACTGATTCTACCTCATCTATCTCAACAGGTCCTTCAGTTATTAGTGAAGCAACTGTAAAGGTCATTACGATCCTGTGATCTCCAAATGAGCAGACTTTACCCCCTTTAAGGGGAGTTTTACCCCTTATTACCATTCCGTCGGGGAGCTCCTCAACGTCTGCACCTATGTTTCTAAGGTTGGTTACTGTGCTCTTTATCCTGTCGCTCTCCTTAACCCTCAGTTCCGAGGCGTCCTTTATTACGGTTTCCCCTTCAGCCTGAGTTGCAAGGAGTGCTATTACAGGTATTTCATCTATGAGCGTTGGGATTTCTTCTCCACCAATTTCCGTTGCCTTAAGGTTTGGCGTGTACCTTACAACTATATCCCCTACCTCCTCTCCAGAAGTTTCCCTCCTGTTTACGACCTCAAAGTCTGCTCCCATTCTTTCAATAACTTTTAAGATTCCAGTTCTTGTAGGGTTTAAAATAACTTCCTTAAGGAGGACTTCAGAGCCGGGGGTTATTAGAGCTCCAACTATAAAGAAGGCGGCAGAGGATATGTCCGCCGGAACTGAGATTTCAAGGTCTTTCTCAAGTTCCCTGTTCTTCCCGAGCTTTACCGTTAAACCTTCCTCTATTACATCAACTCCGAAGGCCCTTAGCATTCTCTCTGTGTGGTCTCTGCTCTTTGCAGGTTCAGTTACTTCAACCTCCTCGTCTGTAAACAGGCCTGCAAGGAGTATTGAGGACTTTACCTGAGCTGAAGCCTTAGGGCTTTTGTACTTTATCCCCTTAAGCTTTTCTTTTCCTATTATTGTTAGTGGAGGGTACTTCCCTCCTTCCCTTCCGTAAATTTGAGCTCCCATCATCCTTAGGGGAGCTGCAATTCTGTCCATCGGGCGCCTTCTTAAGTACTTATCACCTGTTAAAACAGAGTAGAAAGGTTGACCTGATAGGATTCCTGAAATGAGCCTTATTGAAGTTCCTGAGTTTCCAAGGTCTATAACGTTAAAAGGTTCCTTTAGGGAACGTTTACCCCTTCCCCTTACTAGAATCTCATCACTTCTCTTTTCTATATCTGCTCCGAGCTCTAAAAAGGCCTTTAGTGTGTTTAAACAGTCCTCTGAAGGAAGGAAATTTTTAATAATGACTTCGCCCCTGTTTATTGAGGATAGCATGATGCTCCTGTGGGAAATTGATTTGTCTGAAGGGACTCTCAGTTCTCCCTTTAGCTTCTTTCCTTTAAGGTGAAAAACTGCCATTTTTACCTCACGAAAGCTACTTTGTTGAGTGAGTTTAGGTACTCTTCAATTCCCCTTGCTATTCCCTTTGCAATCTCTTCCTGATACCACCTCTTAGTTAACCTTCTTCTATCAAGGGAGTTTGTTAGGAAACCGCTTTCAATCAGCACGGCTGGCCTTCCGGGGGTTTTAAGGACTACTATGTTCCTGTGCATGTCCTTTATTCCGTTTATTAGGTCGTCGTTAACTTGGGCCTTGAGGTTGTCCACAATGTATCGGGCAAGGCGGGAGCTCTCGGCAAAAGTGACGGTTGTTGCCATGTTAATCAGCAGAGGGCTTATACTCCAGCACATAACGTCGCTACACAGCTTAACTCTCTTTGCAACCTCCTTTGCAGTCCTTTGGGCCTTTGCAAATAGACTTGGTGAAGCTTTAAAAACCGTTACTCCGCTCCACTGGGGGTAGTTTGGCATTGAGTCGGCATGGATACTTACAAAGGCATCTGCACAGGACTTTGCAGCGATTTCGGCCCTTTTAAGTAGGGGAACGTAAGTGTCCCTAGTTCTCGTCATGACGACCTTTATGTCGGGGGATTTCTTGAGGTACTTCCTTACCTTTAGGGCTATTGAAAGGGTAATGTCCTTTTCCCTTATCTTTGGATGTTTTGAGCGTGGGGGCCAAACGGCTCCAGGGTCCTTACCGCCGTGGCCAGGGTCTAGAACTACAACTCTCTTTGGAAACTTCCTAACTTGACAAGATATCGGGACGAACTCGGGAAAGACGTCAATTACTATCCTAAACGGTTTACTTCCACAGGAACGGAGTCCAAAAATTTTGAACTTATGGCTTTCCTTAAAAGTTACTTTAACTTTTGTCCTACTTGAGGTGATTGGAATTACTTTAACTTCTGAAACTAACGGGCTTTTAATTCTCTTTGTAAGTTTTCTTACAGCTCCCGTATTCCTAATATCAAGCCAGAGCACTTTGCCTGATAAGTGCTCCTTTATGTTTTTCCTATCTACCTCCCCTTTGCAGTCAAGTACTAGCCTTGTCCTATCAGTTGTATTTGAGTACCTGATTCTATATATAACTGCCCTCTTCCCAGCTAGAGCTTGGTACGGGATACTTGACATGAAAATTGAGCCCAAGAGGGCTTTTAGGAGCTCTCTCCTGCCTTCCATTCCTCTTATACCCCAGACTTGTTGTCTTCATTCTATCAACTATTTTGCAGACTAGATATATAATTAATAACTGAGGTAGAAAATACACAAACAGGAGGGAGAGGATGGTTATTGAGGTAAAGCCACAGGAAGTTGACTACGATGCACTTGCTTTAAGGGTTTTCTTAAAGGCCCTAGAGCTTATAGGAGGTCCTAGGAAACTCTTTGAGTACAGGAACTTAACTTGGGTTCCGAGCCTCATGGAAGCTGCCTATGCCGTTGTTCTTAAAAATGAGGCATTTAAGACAGAAGACGAGATTGCCGAGTTTATAGGAATTACAAAGCAGACAGTAAGGAACATGTTATCGGCAGATCCAGAGCTTGTTATGATGAAGCTCCAAGGGGAACTTGAAGGGAAAGAAGTTAAAGTTCATACTGCCGGCGGTTTGGCAAAGCTTGCGTACGAAGAAGTTAAGAAGGGTAACGACTACATTGCTTTTGTTGCTTCCGTCTGTGAAGACTACGTTAAAAAGCATATGGAAACTGCTGAAACCTGTCCCGATATAGGTTTAGTATGGCCCGTTTACGTTCTTAAGGCAATTAAGGGAATGGACTTTCCAGTTGACGAGAGTAAGAAAGAGGAACTTAAAAAGCGTTTAGAGAACGTGAAAGTTAAGGATGTTCCTGCAACTGAACTTATTGAAAAGATAGAGTTTCCGATTAAAAGTCCAGCAGATCTTCTTCACAAGCTTGCTGAAGCTGTAAAGAGTAGGGGTTAGTTTTGGTTAGGGCTGATGAGGTAAAGCTAAAGCAGTTTGTAGCTGAAAGGTTAGGTATTCCTCTCCAGCTTTTAAAAGGTGATAACTGGGAGGAGGAGCTCATAAAGAGGAAGGTAGTCTCTGAAGAGAAGCTCCTCTCCCTCCTTTCTGAGTTCTTCGGAGTTCCCTACGTTGACCTAAGGGAAGTAGAGATACCTTCTGACGTAATAAAGATCGTTCCAAGGAGTACAGCTGAAAAAAACCTCGTTATTCCATTTGAGAAGAAGGGGCCGGTCTTAAAGCTTGCTATGGCAGATCCCTCAGACGTTCAAACGAGGGAGAGAATCAGGTTTACTACGGGCTTTAAAATTCAGCCTTACGTTGCTCTCCCCTTCAGAATAAAGGAGAAGTTGGAAGAGGTTTACGGTAAAGCTGAGGAGGAGTTCTTTTCAAAGTTAAAGAGCGAAATTCTAAAGGAAAGTATCTCCTCTAAGGAGGAGGGGGAACTTGAGGAGGTAGTAACTTCCTCGCAGGTGATTTCTCTTGATAACTTAAAAAGCCTTGCCAGTCAGGCACCTATTGTAAAGCTCGTTAATGCCTTGATAATGGAAGCTTTAAATAAGGGAGCCTCTGATATTCACATTGAACCTTTTGAAAAGGAGTTAAGAATTCGCTACAGGATAGACGGTGTCCTCCATGAGGTTGGAAAGTATCAGCCCAACATTAAGGATGCTGTTGTTGCCAGGATAAAAGTCTTAAGTGGTCTTGATATAGCTGAGAAGAGGCTTCCTCAGGATGGTAGAATGAAGGCCAAGTACCAGGGGAGGGAGATAGACTTTAGGGTTTCAACCGTTCCTACAATCTACGGAGAGAAAGTTGTTCTAAGGATTCTTGATAAAGGTTCTCTCAAACTTGACCTTTCTGAGCTTGGCCTTGAGGATAGGGAGTACGAGCTCCTTAAAAAGGCTATTTTTGCTCCTTACGGGATGGTTCTCGTTACAGGTCCTACCGGTTCAGGTAAGACAACTACCCTCTACTCTTCCCTCTTAACCGTTAATAGGCCTGAAGTGAACATAATGACCGTTGAAGATCCTGTTGAGTATAACCTCTACGGGATAAACCAGGTTCAGGTTAACCCTGAAATAGGCCTTACTTTTGCAAGGGTCCTAAGGGCCTTCTTAAGGCAGGACCCGGATATTATAATGGTTGGAGAGATTAGGGATACTGAAACTGCAGAGATTGCAATTGAAGCTGCCCTTACAGGGCACTTGGTCCTATCAACCCTTCATACAAACGATGCTCCGAGTACTGTAACAAGGCTCATTGATATGGGGATTGAACCTTTCCTGGTTTCATCGTCCATTATACTTGTTATAGCCCAGAGGCTTGCAAGAAAAATATGTCCTTACTGTAAGGCTCCTTATACTTACCCCAAGGAAGTTTTACTTGAGGTAGGTTTTACTCCAGAGGAGATAGAAAAGTTACAAACTTACAAAGGTATGGGATGTGAAAAGTGTGACTTTACCGGTTATAAGGGTAGGGTTGCCCTCTATGAGGTTATGGAGGTTGTTCCAGAGATAAGGGATGCAGTAGTAAAGGGTAAAAACGCAGATGAGATAAGGAAGATTGCTAAAAAATACGGAATGAGAACCCTTAGGGAAATTGGGAAAATAAAGATAGCAAAGGGAATTACGACTCCTGAGGAAGTCCTTAGGGTCACTAGGAGCTATTAATGAGGGGACTCGTCGGTAAGAGGAAGCTCCTGAGGATCTTTATAAGCCTTGAGGATAAGTTTAAGGGAAAACCCCTCTGGGAGTATATACTTGAACTTGTAAAAAAGGAAGGTCTTGCAGGTGCTACAGTCTTTAAAGCCGCTGCAGGTATAGGGGCCCACTCTGAGCTTAAAACTTTTAGTGTCTGGAGGTTGTCTCAGGACCTTCCAGTCGTTATAGAGATAATAGATAGGGAAGAAAAGGTGAGGGAGCTCTTAAAAGTTCTTGACGAAGTTATAGAAGAGGGCCTGGTTGTTCTTGAGGATGTTGAGGTTATAACTTACAGACACAGGGGGAAGTAGTGCAGATTGGGACTGTAGAGCTTGGAAATAGGCCCGCCGTTATTCTCGTTCCTAACTGGAATAACCTAGAGAAGGAGCTTGAAAGAGCAAGGGATTTGAGAATTGACTTAGTTGAGGCTAGGGTTGATTTAATGGAGAGGGAAAAAATAAAGGAAAACCTTGATCTCATAGCCGATTACGGTTTCTACTCTGTTTTAACCGTTAGACCTACTTGGGAGGGAGGAGGTTATAGAGGTTCTGAAAAGGAGAGGTTGGCGCTCTTTGAAGAGCTTATTCCTCACCCAGCTGTAGGTTGTGTTGACGTTGAGTTAAGGGCTGAGATACTCCCTGATGTAAGAGAAATTGTCAAAAGTGAAGGGAAAAAGCTTATAGTTTCATACCACGACTTTAAGAGGACTCCTGATAGGGAGGAAATAGAAGGGGTTTTTAACGGGGCGGTTAGTAAGGGAGCCGATATTGTAAAGCTTGCCTTTATGGGGAACAGCCATAGTGATGCTGCGAGAGTTTGTTCAGTAATGGCTGACTTCTCCCACCCAAAAATCTTCATGGTAATGGGTGAGTACGGCAAGTTTACAAGGGTTGTTGGCTTTTCTTTTGGATCCCTTTTAACCTACACTTTCTTTGGAGAACCGGTTGCTCCCGGTCAGATTGAGGCTGAGACTTTGATAGAGCTCCTAATCCAGTTCTACCCTGAGTACAGGAGAGAGAGGGAGAAGTTTTTAAAGGGAGCTCTCCTTTAGTATAATCCCAAACTATGGAACCGAAAGCTTTTATCTACACTTCAGCGGTCCTCTACGGAGTATCTGCTTTTCACTACCTCCTCTATCTCCTATTTAGGAAGGAGAAACTTGCAGTTGTCGGCCTCTATTCTGCCCGTTTTGGTTTCCTTACAAACCTCTTTGGTCTCCTCTTAGAAGTTTTAAATGGAGGAACTGTAACTCTTTTTACTCCTAAAGGAGCCTTCCTAATCTTTTCACTTACCCTAGTTAGCGTTTTCCTCTACTTCTCAACTAAGCATAAGCTTTCGCTTTCAGGTGCATTTTTGATGCCCTGGGCCACTCTCTTTTCAATTCTCTCTTGCGTCTCCTCTGGAGCTCCAAAGACGGAACTTCCAGTAGGTATAGTAGGAGTTGTTCACATAGTCTCAGCCTTTTTCGGCTACAGTGCTTTTATGTTTTCGGCCATTCTCTCTGTTATATATCTAATCTTTGAAAGGCACTTAAAGAGGAAGAAGTTCTCTATTTTCTTCTTTAAGCTTCCTTCTTTAACCAAACTTGAAAGTATTATCTACACCTCAATAACAGTCGGGTTTGTATTTATAACTATCTCCATGTTCGTTGGAGCCGTTTGGAGTGAGGAGCTCTTTGGAACTTACTGGAGCTGGCACCCCAAACAGGTTGCCACTCTCATTTCCTGGTTTACTTACGCCGGAATAATCCACCTTTACCTCTATGGAAACTGGAAGGGAAAAAGAATTTGTTATTTAAGCATTTTAGGATTTTCTATAATACTTCTAAACTTTCTGGGGGTGAACCTCCTTTCAAAGAAGGACGTTCACTCTTTTAAGGGGTAGAGATGGGAGATTTAAAGCTCTGCTGTTTGGGTCTCAGCCACAAAACGGCTCCTGTATCTGTAAGGGAGAAGTTCGCCTTTAAGGGGGAAGGTTTAGAAGAGGCCCTTTTGAAACTCAACTCAATGGAGGGAGTTGACGAGTGTATGATCCTCTCAACCTGTAACAGGGTTGAGATCTACTTTACCTCAAGGAGTTCCAATCCCTTCAAGGATCCCATTTCCTTCCTTCAGGAGGTAAAGGGAGCAACCCTTGATGAGCTTAACTCCTTCTTCTACAGGAAGGTTGATAGGGATGCTGTTCGCCACGGCTTTTACGTTGCTTCAAGCCTTGATTCCCTCGTTGTTGGAGAGCCTCAGATAGTGGGCCAGTTTAAGGATGCCTTTTTTATTGCTAAGGAGCTTGGAACTGTTGGAACCGTCCTGTGTCGCTTCTGTGAGACCGCCCTAAAGGTATCCAAGAGGGTAAGGACAGAGACAGGAATTTCAAAGAACGCCGTTTCAATAAGCTTTGCTGCAGTTGAGCTTGCAAAGAAGATATTTGGCGATTTAAGGGGCACAAAGGTTGCAATTGTTGGCGCTGGAGAGATGGCTGAGCTTGCGGTTAAGCACCTTATTACAAACGGGGCTAGCGACGTCTTTGTTGTAAATAGGACCCTTGAGAGGGCAAAGGCCCTTGCTGAAGAGTTTGGGGGGAAACCTTATCCCCTTACTGAACTCGGTAGCGTCTTAAAGCTTTCAGATATAGTAATAAGTTCAACGGGAGCTCCCGGCTACGTTATTACGAAGGACTTAGTTGAGGGAGCTCTAACGAGTAGGGGAGGAAGACCTATTTTCCTCATAGATATTGCTGTTCCAAGGGACATAGAGCCTGAAGTAGATTCCCTTGACGGAGTTTACCTCTACGACATAGACGACCTTCAGCAGGTAGTTGAAGCCAACATTAAGGAGAGGTTGAGGGAAGCTGAGGTAGCAAAAGAAATTATTGAGGACTACGTTGAGCGTTTCATAAAGTGGATGAGGGAGTTAGAAATTGCTCCCCTTATCGCCGAACTTAAGCAGAAGGCCGAGGAAATAAGGAGGGAGGTTCTTGAGAAGCGCCTTCATAAGCTCAACTTAACTCCTGAGCAGGAGGCTGAGGTAGAGAACATAACTAGGATAATAATTAACAAGCTCCTCCATCAGCCAATTACCAGCGTTAAGAAGAAGGCAGTAGAGGAGAGCCAAAATCAGGTTGTTCAAATCTTCAGGGAAATTTTCGGTCTTGGGAAGGAGTAAAGAATGAAAATAAGAATCGGAACTAGAAAGAGTAAACTAGCCCTTTGGCAGTCTGAGTGGGTTAAGGCCCAGATAGAGAAGAAGTTTCCCGACGTTGAAGTTGAGCTGGTAAAGATAACCACCAAGGGAGACAAGATTTTAGACGTTCCACTTGCAAAAATCGGAGATAAGGGCCTCTTTACTAAAGAGATTGAAGAGGCAATGCTAAGGGGAGAAGTTGATATAGCAGTTCACAGCTTAAAGGACGTTCCAAGTAAACTTCCCGAAGGTTTGAAGTTGATAGCCTATTCGGACAGGGAAGACCCGAGGGATGCATTCCTCTCAAACGGTAAGTTTACCCTTGAAACTCTCCCTCAAGGGGCAGTAGTTGGGACGAGCTCCTTAAGGAGAAAGGCCCAGCTTAGGATTTTAAGGCCCGACGTTCAGATAAAGGACTTAAGGGGAAATGTTGACACAAGGATAAGGAAGTTAAAAGAGGGAGAGTACGACGCCATTATCCTAGCCGCAGCCGGTGTTAAGAGGCTCGGATGGGAAGAGGAGATAGATGAGGTCCTCTCCCCGGATAAGTTTATTCCCTCTGTTTCTCAAGGAATTTTGGGTATAGAGGCTAGGGAAGGAGATGAGGAGATAGAGAGGATTGTGAGGGAGGCCATAAACTTCTACGAGAGTGAAGTTGCAGCTACACTTGAGAGGGCCTTTTTAAGGACTTTGGAAGGTGGATGTCAGGTTCCTATGGGGTGTTATGCCGTTGTTAACGAAGATAGGGTCCACGTTAGGGCTTTCATTTCAGACCTTGAGGGTAAGTTCTTCCACAGGGAAGAGGGAGTTTTCAGTTTTAAAGACTTGAAAGACGCAGATAGAATTGGAGTCTCAATAGCCGAAAGGTTATTGAGTGCAGGCGGAAGGGAAATTCTGGAAGAGCTCCTAAAATGCCAGTAAGGTTTTTTATCTCAAAGGAGCTTTCACAGGAGCAGGAAGAGAGGTTAAAGGAGGCTGGGGTAGATTTCCTCGGCCTTTCCCTTATAAAGACGGTTCCGGTTGAGTTTGACGTTTCGGAAGTTCTCTCCTTTAGGCCTGAGTACGCTATCTTTTCCAGCAGGAACGGCGTAAAGTCCTTCTTTAGTAGGGTTAAACCTGAGAATCTTAGAGGTGTGAAGTTTATCTCGGTTGGCTCTTCAACGGCGGCAGAGCTCTCAAAACTTGGCTTTAATCCGGTGATTCCAGACAACTTTAGTGCAGAGGGTTTGCTTGAACTTTTAAAAGGTTGGAATCTAAAGGATAGGAGCTTTTTAATCGTTAGACCTAAGAAGGCAAGAACCCTTTTAAAGGATTTCTTACTAAGTAAAGGGGCTAACGTTTTAGAGGTTGTAGTTTACCAGACCCTTCCAAACTTGGAAGTAAAGGATAAAGTTTTAGGCTTTTTCTCTGAAAAAGTTGACTACGCTGCCTTTACCAGCCCTTCAAACTTTAAGGCGTTCCTTGAGGTTCTTCCTAGAGGTAAGGAAGTTTTAAGTTCTGTTAATATAGTACCGATCGGCCACGTGACGGAGAAGGCAATTAAAAGGGAGGGACTTTCTCCTTTGCCGCCTCCTAGTGAGTATACCGTTAACGGGATTATTGAGAAGCTCCTTTCACTTGAAAAAAATTCTCAAATCTCCTAATTTTCCTCAAAATATTACTCTTTCTGCCGATAATCTTATTAGAACCGTAGGAGGGGAGAGCTTTGAAAATAGACGGATTTTCATCTGAAGTTTTAAGGCTCCTTTACGGAGAGAAGTCTGAAGTTAACAGGGAAGGGAAGGCTGAAAGGAGGAAAAGTTCTTCCCGGGACGTTTCCGTTGAGATCTCAAAGGAGGTTTTGAACCTTTCTCCTCAGGAGATTTCAAGGGAGAAGGTTGAGAGGATAAAGGAGGCCATAAAGAGCGGTAACTATGAGGTAAACCCCCACAGGATCTCTGAGGCTCTAATTAGGGAGATTTTGGGAGACGACCTGTAACTTTGTAAACGTAAGCCAGTATCTTTGCCACCGCCTTGTAGAGCTGAGGCGGGATCTCCTTTCCTACGTCAACTTTTACCAAAAGTTCAACCAGTTCCCTATCTTCCAAAATAGGAACTCCGTTCTTCCTAGCTAGTTCTACTATTTTATCCGCGATTTTCCCCTGGCCCTTTGCAACTACTTGTGGAGCTCCCTTCCCCCTTTCGTACTTTAAAGCTGCTGCTTTTTTCTTCTCCATATTCTTAGTTTAACAGTTAAAATAGGAGAATACAAAGAGTTTGGAGGTAAAGGAATGAGCGTTAGGGTAAGGTTTGCTCCGAGTCCAACCGGCTTTATGCACGTGGGAAACGCAAGGACGGCCCTCTTCAACTACCTTTTTGCAAGACACCACGGTGGTAAGTTCGTTTTGAGAATAGAGGATACAGATGTTGAGCGCCACAACGAAGAGGCAGTTAAAGTTATCTACGAAGCCTTAAGGTGGATGGGCCTTAACTGGGACGAAGGTCCAGACGTTGGAGGTCCTTACGGTCCTTACAGGCAGTCTGAGAGGCTGGATATTTACAGGGAGTTTATTGATAAGTTAAAGGAGAAAGGTCTGGTCTATGAGTGCTTCTGTACCCAGGAAGAGCTTGATAGGATGAGGAAGGAACAGCTTGAAAGGGGAGAACCTCCAAGGTATACGGGGAAGTGCAGGAACTTAACCGAAGAGGAGAAAGAGAGGTTAAGGGCTGAGGGGAGGAAGCCGGTCTTAAGGTTTAAGGTCCCTGAGGATAGGGTTGTTAAGTTTAACGACCTCATTAAGGGGGAAATTGAGATAAACAGCCGCCAACTTGGAGGAGACTTTGTAATAGTTCGCTCAAACGGAATGCCAGTTTACAACTTCGTCGTTGTCGTTGACGATGCCCTCATGAAGATAACCCACGTTATAAGGGGGGAAGACCACATATCAAATACTCCAAAGCAAATTCTCCTTTACGAGGCTTTAGGTTTTGAGCCTCCTCAGTTTGCCCACCTTCCTATGATTTTAGGTCCAGATAGGAGTAAACTCTCTAAACGCCACGGCTCAACTTCCGTTAGAGAGTTTAAGGAAAAGGGTTACCTTCCAGAGGCTTTTGTTAACTTCCTTGCGCTCCTTGGCTGGTACCCTAAAGATGGGAAAGAGATTCTCTCTATGGATGAGTTAATAGAGAAGTTTGACATAAAAGAAGTTAACAGCGCTCCGGCCGTCTTTGATACTACAAAGCTTAACTGGATGAATCAGGTTTACATAAGAAACTACCCTATAGATAAGTTAACGGACTTAATTATTCCTTACCTTGAAAAGGCAGGGTTTGACCTTTCCCAATTTGACAGGGAGTGGCTTGAAAAGGTTGTTGAGGTAACGAGAGAGTACTTTACAGTTCTATCTGATGCTCCTACTTATATGGAGGTTTTCTTAAAGGACGACTTTGAGGTTGAACCTCAAGCCAAGGAGTTAATCTCTGAAGATCCTAATAGGCTGAAAGTTATAGAGCTCTTCCTTGAGAAGTTGGAAAACTTAGAAGGGGAACTGAGCTCCGATTCCTTTAAAAGGCTCGTTAAGGAAGTTGGGAAAGAGCTTGGAGTTAAAGGTAAGAACCTCTTTATGCCCATAAGGATTGGTTTAACTGGAAGGATGAGTGGTGTAGAGCTCCCAGTTTTAGTAGAGCTCCTTGGAAAGGAAAGGGTTTTGAGGAGACTCAAGAATAGCCTTTCAAAAATAAAGTAAGAACTTTTGAGGGGGTGTTGTGTATAGGGAGTACTATACATATCAAGATTACCGAAACTGGAAAGGGGATTGGGAGTTAATAGAAGGTATGCCCTTTCCCCTTCCTCCTCTTTCATCTATTAAAGATCAAGTTCTAATTTTCAGGTTGATTCACCTATTAAGGGAAAGGATTAAGGGCTTTTCTGTTTTTTCTGAAGTCCAGTGGGTTGTGAGGACAGATACGGTTCTTGTCCCTAGTCTTTTAGTTGTTGAGGGGGAGGTTGAACCTCCCATAACTATCCCTCCAACCGTAGTTTTTGAATTAGTTTCTCCCATTCTTTACCGTAGGGTTGAAAGCTATAAGTTCGAGCTTTACAGAAGGGAAGGTGTTAAGTTTTATGGTCTTATTTATCCTCCGGTGAGGAAAATTAAAATTTATGACTTTAGAGGTCAACTTCCCCGTCTTCTCTTTGATGGAACTTTTGGAGAAGTTAGAATACCTTTAAGTAACGAATACGAGGTTACCTTAACGGTGGAAGAAGTCTTTGAGGAACTATGAAAGAAAAGCCAGTAATAGTTATAACTGGACCTACTGCTACAGGTAAAACGGACTTCTCAATAAAACTTGCAAGAGAAATCGGTGGGGAGGTAGTCTCTGCAGACTCAATGCAGGTTTACAAGGGGCTTGACGTTGGAACGGATAAGGTCTCTAAGGAAATTAGAAAGGAAATTCCCCACTACCTTATTGACGTTGTTGAGCCTACTGAGAAGTTCTCAGTTGCAGACTTTGTGAGGGAGGCAGATAGGGCTATAGAGAAGATTAGAAGGAAGGGAAAATACCCGATTGTTGTAGGAGGGACAGGTTTCTACATTAAGTCCCTCCTCTTTGGCCTTCCCCAAACCCCTCCATCGGATGAGAGGTTGAGGGAGGAGTTAAAGAAGCTTTCAGATGAGGAGCTCTTTAGCGAAGTTAAGAAAATCAGTTCGGAATATGCGGAGAAGGTAGGTTCAAAGGACAGGAAGAGGCTGATTAGAGCACTTGAAGTTTACAATCTAACAGGGAAGCCAATAACTGAGTTTAAACCTTGGGGGGATAAACCCAGATATCGGTTCTTGGGCTACTTCCTCTACAGGAACAGGCCCGACCTCTACAGAAGAATTGAGGACAGGGTAGAAAGTCAGGTTAGGAGGGGGCTTGTTGATGAGGCAAGGTGGCTTCTATCCCTTGGAGAGGACTTAACAGCCCTTCAGGCTCTCGGTTATAAGGAGATGGCAGGGTACATAGAGGGGAAGATGAGTTTAGAGGAGGCAAAGAGACTTTTAAAGAGGAGAACTAAAGAGTTTGCGAAGCGCCAGTTTACGTGGTTTAGGAAGGAGAAGGGCTTTAAGTGGATAAACTTGTCTGAAGTTAGCCAAGAGGAGCTCCTTAAACAGATAAAGGAAGAGCTAAAGGAATTTGAGTAGCATATATTAAATCTTAAATAACGATACAAAAAGGGAGGAGTCATGAACCTTCAGGATGCTTACCTTAACAGATTGAGGAAGGAGAGGATTCCCGTTAGCATTTTCCTTGCTAAGGGAACTCGTCTTCAAGGAGTTATAACTTTCTTTGACCAATTTACGATTTTACTTGAGAACGGCGGAACTCAGCAGTTAATCTATAAGCACTCCGTTGCGACAATTGTTCCTTCAAGACCTGTAAAGAACATTTTCCCAGAGCAGAAGGGCGAAGGTAATGGCTAAAACTATCCTCTTTGGAGGCCTCACTCCCCTTCACGAACTCCTCATAAAGGGGGCCGTAGAGGGGTTTGGTTATAAGGCTCAATTTCTACCAAATCCAGATAACGAGTCTTTAAGGGTTGGTAGGGAGTACTGTAACAGGGGAATGTGCAACCCTACCTACTACACAGTTGGCAATCTCATAAAGTTCCTAAAAGAGAAGGCCTCTCAGGGAATTCCCGTGGAGGAAGAGTTCCTATTCGTTACTGTAGGTGCCTGCGGACCTTGCCGCTTTGGAATGTATGAAACTGAGTACCTTCACGCCCTCAAAGAGGCAGGGTTTAAGAACTTTAAGATTTCCATATTGAATCAGAGTGAGCTTTCAAGTGAGGGGGATTTTAAGCTAACTCCTTCTCTAATCTGGGCCCTTGTAAAGGCAGTTTGGCTTGCAGATATTATCAGGGACCTTGGCTATCAGCTCAGGCCTTACGAAGTTGAAAGGGGTAGTGTAGATAGGGAGGTTGACCGAGTTAGTAGGGAGATATACGAGGCTCTAAAGGGTAGAGCAGGCGTTTTGGAGCTCTACTCCCTTTTAAAGGGTTTTAGGAGAAGGTTAGAAGCTATTCCTTTTGACTACACTAGGGTAAAGCCTGTTGTTAGCGTTATAGGTGAATTTTGGGCTCATACTACTGAGAGTGACGGTAACTACCACATTCACAGGTGGCTTGAGGAGGAGGGGGCTGAGGTTCGCCCTGAGCCGGTTGCAGGCTGGATAGATTACCAGCTCTTCATAGAGGCTGAGAAGATAAAGAGGCAGATGAAGGTTAAAGGATTTTCCTTTGACAGGTTAAAGAGGCTTTTAGCAGTTAGGGCTATGGCCTTTGTTTTTCGCTCCCTCTATCAGCTATTTAGGGCTCCCTTTTCATTTAGGCCTAAATCCCTACCTTCCCAGAAACTCCTTTCAGAGCTTGCAAGTCCCTACTTTGACTACATGGTCGTTGGAGGAGAAGGTCACCTTGAGGTTGCAAAGCACGTTTACAGCGTAAAGTATAAAAAGGCCCACATGGTTGTTTCTGTTAAGCCTTTCGGGTGCATGCCCTCTACCCAGAGTGACGGGGCGCAGGTTAAAGTTCTCTCGGATTATCCGGATTCAATCTTCATATCTGTTGAGACCTCCGGAGACGGTGAAGTTAACGTAAAGAGCAGGGTTCAGATGAAGCTCTATGAGGCAAAGAAAGCTGCAGATGAAGAGTTTAAATCTCTCCTAAAAAATTTAAAAGTTAGTTACTCAGACTTTAAGAGCCTATTTTCCCTTCCGGAGTTTCAAAAACCCTTTATAAAACTTTCAAGTAACTTTATCGGAACAACCTCAAGGGCCCTCTGGGCAAATAGATTAAAACTTAAACCCTCCTTAGAGACCGTAGAAGAGGTTATTTAATGGACTACCTCTACCTTGGAAAGGTTACTTCAGAGATAGAACAATTCCTTAAAAAGGCGAGAATTTCTGAAGTTTACCTATCTGGAAAAAAGCTATCAATCGCTTTTGGGAAGTTTTACCTTAACTGTTACTTCGGCGTTCCTAACGCCTTTTTCCTCTCCTCTAATCCAATTACTCAGGAGAGATTCCCTCACCTTAATCCACTTAAGGGTTCTTACTTAAAGGAAATCTCTATGCCCTATAAGGATAGGGTTGTAGAGCTCTCCCTCGTTAAGATTCTCTCTCCAACCCAGTTTGAAAAGTACTACTTAGTTTTAGAGATTACTGGGAAGAACGCAAACCTTTTCCTCCTTGATTCTGAAAGGAAGATTAAGTTCATGTTGAGGCCTACTTTGAGCTCTGTTAGGGAGCTCTCCCTGAAGGAAGAGTATCAGCCTCCTCCCCTTGATAAGAGGCCCTTTGAAGAGCTCTCATTTGGCCAAGTTACTCCAGAAGGTATAGAGAAGAGCTTGTATAAGTACGCTCTCTTTTTATCTCCTTTAAACTCAAGGGAAATTGCGGCCATTTACAGGGAAGTTGGGGACTTGAAGAGAGCTTACCAGCTCTTTATGGAGAGGCACAGGAACTCTACTTCAGCCTATCTCTACTACAAAAACGGTAAGCCCGCTTACCTAACTACTTTCCCTTACCTAAGTTTGTCCGGCCTTGAGTGTAAGGAGTTCTCGGGAGAGCTCTCCTACAGCAGGGCTTGGGAGAAGTTCTACAGGGAAAAGGTTTTAAAGGGAGAGGTTGAAAGTCTAAAGGCAAGACTTATTGAGAGGTTGGAGAAGAGGAAGAGAGCCCTCTTAAAGGAACTCTCAAGCTTAAAAGGAGAAGAGGAACTCTTAAGGGAAGCAGAAGAGAAGAGAAAGTTTGGAGAGCTGTTAAAAGTTAACCTGCATAAGGTTAGGCCGGGAATGGAAGAGGTAGAGGTTTACGATTTTGAAAGGGGAGAAAAGGTTACTGTTCCTTTAGAACCTTCTCTTAGCCCTCACAGGAATCTGGAGTCCTACTTTAAAGCTTACAGGAAGTTAAAGAGGAAGGCAGAAGTTTCTTCAGAGAGGAGAAAGGAAATTGAGAGCGAACTCTCTTTCCTAGAGAACTTAACTTCTGTAATCTCTTCCCTTGAGGACCTGGAGAAATTAAGGGAGCTATCCGGTGAGTTTTCAAGGAAAGATAACGTTAAAAACTCTCTCTCATTTAAGACCTTTACGCTTCCAACCGGGAAAAAAGTTATAGTAGGAAGGAGTGCAAGGGAAAATGAGATTATTTCACTTAAACTCTCCAATCCTTGGGACTTGTGGTTTCACGCTAAGGACATTCCCGGTTCTCACGTGGTACTTAAGTTAAAGAGGGGGGAGGAGCCTACCGAGGAGGATATTTTCCTTGCTGCTTCGGCTGCAGCTTACTTTAGTAAGGGAAGGAACTCTGGAAAAGTTCCTGTTGACTATACTTTAGTTAAGAGGCTTAAGAAGCCCCCTAAGAGTCCGGTCGGTTTTGTTACTTACTCTGGGGAAAAGACTGTTTGGGTGAAGCCTGAGGCCTTTGAGGAAGTTTTAAAGCCCCCAAAAGAGGGGGCTGAGGAAGTTCCTACTGGGAAGAAACGATAACAAAGGAAGTTATCAGAACTATGAGGATGTATATTCCAAAAACTCCGTAGAGAAGAAGCGTCTTAATTGTGCTGTTTTCCATTGTCCCCTCCTTCAATAGATGCTTTTAGAGCTCTTAGCTCAGCTTCAAACCTGTCCCTGTTTATAAAGACAACAACGTAGTGGCCTACGAAACCTTTGAGTGCAAACATTGCACTTAGGATAAAGAGGAGCCTTGATATAAAGTGAGCGGTAGTTCCCGGTTCAAAGTAGACCTTCCACAGGTATAGAAGGGGAAGAATTAGAGCTCCACCAAAGAGTAGAAAGTAGGTAAAGAGGTTAGGCTTTAAAAGGGAAATTTCCTCTTTAAACTCCTCCCTTATAAACTCCTCAATTTCCTCCCAGCTCTTTCCCTCTTCCTTTAGCCGGCGGGCCTTGTCAAGGAGCTCTCTCTTGCCCTTTAAAAACTCTTCCTTTAAGCCTATGATTCCGGTCATCTACCGCTCCTTAAAAGGTTAAGGGAGCCCTTAGGCCCCCTCAAACTTGGACTTTGCAAGTGCATATGTAGCGTAGGCTACAAGAACCCACCAAACGAGAGCTATTATAAGCCACATTTTTTATTACCTCCCCTTTAGTATTCTGCTCCTTCAAGCTCTCTCTTGATTGATTCAGGAGAGATCTTGAAGAGGAACATCTTGTAAACCCAAGCCTGGTAAGCAATTACGATTGGTGTAAAGATTAGTGCAGCAACGAGCATAACTGTTAGTGTAAGGTGGCTTGAAGACCCGTTGTAGATGGTAATTGAGTGTTCAAGGGCAATGCTTGAAGGAACTGCAAAGGGATATACGCCGAACGTAACTGCAAAGGCAGCAAATAGGAAGGTAAGGACTGAGAAAAGGAAAGCTTTTGCCCCGTTTGCTGCCTTAACTGCAAGGAGCCATCCTACAGAGCAGAGAGCTGCAAGAACTATGAATATTAGTTCAATTACAGGAAATCTAAAGAGGGCGTGGTGTAGAACGCCGTTATTATCAATCATACTTGCAATTTGCTGGAACATGTCTGGTGGAAGTTGAAGGTACTTTCTGGCAAGTTCAAGGTCTCCAGCTTTGAATGAGATTGTGTAGGCAAAGCCTGTACAGACAACGTACATAATTACAAAGGGGAGCCATACCTTTAAACCTATGTTCCTTGCCCTTTCTGCAATACTTCCTTCTGTTTTCCACAGGAGCCATGAAACACCGTGCATTACGATAAAGAGAACCGTTGCAATCCCAACGAGAATTCCAAAGAGTCCGTGGGAAGTGAATGGATTAATCAGGTTAATAAAACTAATTGGGAACTTTTCAGCGTAGACAAACCCGAGGAGAGGTTCTCCTTTAATTGCAGAATTAACGATTGGAAGGCCTGCAAATATGTTTCCGAGGGCTACACCGATTAGGAGGGCTGTGATGAAGGAAGACCAAAAGATGCTCTGGTCCCAGAACTTCCTCCACCCTTCACTTTCCTCTTTACTCCTGAACTCAAAGGATACCGCCCTGTAGATTAGGGCAAGTAGAACTATGAAGAGAGCTATGTAGAGAGAGCTGAACAGGGCTGCGTAAACTTCCGGGAAGGCGGCAAAAGCTGCACCGCCTGCAGTGATGAACCAAACCTCGTTTCCGTCCCAGACGGGACCTATTGCGTTGATGTTTACCCTTCTCTCAATGTCTGTCTTTGCTACAAAGGGGTGGAGAATCCCCACTCCAAGGTCAAATCCGTCTGTGAGTATGTATCCGGTAAGCAGTATGGCAATCAAGATTGCCCAAATGGTTTGCAGGTCAAAATGCATAACCCACCTCCTCCTTTAGTAGAGTTCTGGTTCTTTCTCTGGACCTTTTGTGGCGAACTTGGCAAGCAGGTAGAAGTCTGCGATTGCAAGTCCAGTGAAGGTAAGGGCGAAGAGAACGTAAGTGATGATTACCTCAATGCTTGTAAGCGGTGAAACGGCTTGGGCCGTTTTAAGGCCGAGTTCGGGCATTAAGATTTTTCCGTAGTCGTCTGTAGGTGGATAAACTATCCAGGGCTGTCTTCCAACTTCGGCTGTTGCCCATCCTAGCCAGCATGCAATGTATGGAAGAGGAAGTGAGTAGAGGGCAACCTTTAAGAAGCCGTTAGCGTTCTCAAGGTCTTTGTATTTCATAAGTCCCCAGATGAAGAGGAGCACGAAGAAGAAGCCTAAGTAAACCATTATGTGGAATGCCCAGAAGACGAAGTTTACAGGTGGGATGTAGTTTCCTGGGCCAAACTTTGCTTCAAACATCTTCTGAAGTTCCTTTGCTCCGAGGAGCTTACCGTTAAAGTCGTGGGTTGCAAGGAATGAAAGGAGTCCGGGAATCGGAGCCGGAATTTCAAATAAGTTCTTCTGAGCTTTCTCATCAGCCCATGTAGCAAGGAGAACGGGAGCTCCCTGTTTTGTCTCCCAGAGGGCCTCCATAGCGGCAAGTTTTGTTGGCTGAGTTTTAGCTACTTCGTGGGCGTGAATATCACCGATGATAACTTCACCTATTGATGCAATGAGTCCGAAAATTAAGGCTATGTAGGCGGACTTTTTAAAGAACTCAACGTGCTGTTTCTTAAGGAGGTGGTAGGCGCTTATTGATAGGACAAAGACGGCAGATAGAATCATTCCAGCGGTTGTAGTGTGCCAGAACTTAACGTCTGCAACCGGGTTAAATACAATTGCCCACCAGTCGGTCATAACAGCTCTTTTACCGGCTGCTGCCATTTCAACTTTTGCTCCAACTGGATGCTGCATCCAGCCGTTAGCAATCAAAATCCAGAGGGCGGATAGGTTTGAGCCGATAGATGAAAGCCATGCAGCAAGAAGGTGAACAGCCTTTGGAACTCTGTCCCAACCAAAGAGGAATACTCCCATGAAAGTTGACTCCATGAAGAATGCAAGGAGAGCTTCAATGGCAAGTGGAGCTCCGAAGATGTCACCCATGAACCTTGAGTAAACGGACCAGTTCATACCGAACTCAAACTCGTGAACCAGACCTGTAGCAACTCCGAGGGCGAAGTTAATGGCAAAGAGCTTTGACCAGAACTTGGCCATGTCCCTGTAGATCTCTTTGCCGGTTGCGTAGTGGAGAGTTAACATAAGTGCAGATAAGGTTGACAGCCCTAGAGTTAGGGGAACGAAAACAAAGTGGAAGAAGGCTGTCATCGCGAACTGCAGTCGCGATACCAGTAGTACGAAGTCCATTGTGGCACCTCCCTTAAAGGTTTAAGTGTTGTTCTACTTCCTTTTTAGAGTATTTTCCCAAAAGGTGATTATATCAAAATAGATTTAGTTCTCTAAGTTTACGAAGTTAAAATATTTAGAATTTTCTAAATTATCTCAGTCCCTATACCTTCTTGAGTGAACATTTCAAGTAGGATTGAGTGTTTTACCCTTCCGTCTATTATGTGTGCCTTTTTAACTCCCCCCGTAAGGGCAATCTCACAGGCTTTAACCTTTGGAATCATTCCTCCAGATATAGTTCCATTTGAGATAAGTTTGCTGAGCTCTTGACGTTTAAGGCTCTTTATGAGTTCCCCTTCCTTATTTTTGATTCCCTCAACGTCGGTTAGCATTATCAACTTTTCGGCTTTTAAGGCCGCTGCCATCTCGCCGGCTACAAGGTCGGCGTTTATGTTGTAGGCTTCAAAGTCCTCGCCTATTCCGACGGGAGCAATTACAGGAATAAATTTAGACTCTAGAAGTCTGTTTACAATATCCGGGTTAACCTTCTTTACCCTCCCTACAAATCCCAGGTCTATTATCTCCGGAGCATTTACCTCCTGTAGGTATTTAACGTGGTCTATTTTCTCTGCAACTATTAAGTTTCCGTCTTTTCCTGAAAGACCTACAGCGTTGCCTCCGTGGGAGTTGATCAGCTTGACGATTTCCTTATTTACTTTTCCAACTAAAACCATTTCAACTACGTTCATAGTCTCTCTATCAGTTACTCTCATTCCTCCTACAAAGCGGCTCTCTATGTTGAGTTTTTTAAGGAGTTCTCCTATCTGCGGTCCCCCTCCGTGGACTATTACGGGGTTTATGCCTACATACTTGAGTAAAACTACGTCCTGAGCAAATCCTTCTTTCAGGTCTTCGTTAATCATGGCGTTTCCGCCGTACTTAATGACTACCGTCTTCCCGTAGAATTCCCTTATGTAGGGAAGGGCTTCTAAGAGAGTCGTTACCTTTTCTATCATCTTTTCCACCTTTTCCTCCTCTTTAGGGTAAGATTGGAGTAATTTTAAACCTGAAAGTTAAAGGAGGTTAGTTTGGACAGGGTCGTTGTCGGGATAACGGGAGCAAGCGGTTCTATTTACGGTAAGAGGCTTGTTGAGGTTCTAGTGGCAAACTCTTACCGGGTGGACTTAATCTTCTCAGAAACGGGAAGGAGGGTGTTTGAGTTTGAGACTGGAGTTTCAGTTGATAAGTTTGTAAATTCCCTTCCAAAAGACCTGGTTAACCTCTACAGACCTGATGACCTCTTTGCTCCTCCATCAAGCGGTTCACATCAAGTTAAGGGGGTCGTTGTTATTCCCTGTTCAGCAGGGACTCTCGGCCATATAGCTTCTGGTTCAACTGTTAACCTTATTCACAGGGCTGTGGACGTAAACTTAAAAGAGGGTAGGCCTGTTATCCTTGTCTTCAGGGAAACTCCTATTAATAGAATACACGCTGAGAACATCTTAAGAGTTATTGATTCTGGAGCTACCGTTCTTCCGGCATCTCCCGGTTTTTACGGTAAACCTAAAGGAGTCATGGAGCTCGTTGACTTTATAGTTGAGAGGGCTTTGAGGCTTCTCCTTAAGAAGGAGTTTGGGTTGATTAGGAACTGGGGAGCTCCTTAAGGAGTTTTGACGTTGAAAATGGAATAACTTCCTCCAAGTTCTCCTTTCCTAGTAGGAGCATTAAGAGTCTATCAAACCCCAGTGCAACTCCTTCACACTTAGGAAGGGGTTTCCCCTTCAGTAGTTCCAAGAATCCCTTGTCCAATGCACAAATTCCCTTCTCTTCAAACTTTTCCCTGTAGCTTCCGTAGTCCCTAAGCTCTGTGTAACCGTTTGCAAGTTCAACTCCTGCGACGTAAAGCTCAAACCTCTGGGCAATTCCGTTTTCTACTTCAGCCATCGCAGAGAACTCCTCCGGATACTCAAACAGGAAAACAGGGTGCGGAAGTTGGGCCAGTTTTGGCTCAACTCTATCTACTAAGAGCTTAAAGAATGCACTTTCGTAGTCTTTTTCTCCGGATATCTTTATGACTTGTTCTCTATCAAGTATGTTAACGCCTGCAAATTCCTCAAATGCCTCTTTTACGCTTATCCTTTTAAATTCCTTTAGGCTTGCTCTATTTCCTCTAAAGGTAATCTCTTTAACCCCAAACTCTTCAGCTCCCCTTTTAACTATCTCCTCTGTTTCTTCCATACCTTTTTTAAAGTCTTCTCCGACCCTGTACCATTCAACCATAGTAAACTCTACCTGGTGGAGGGGAGTAATCTCTCCGTTTCTAAAGACTTTTGTAATCTGAAAGATTCTCTCTGCTCCCAACCAAATTAACCTTTTCATGAAAAATTCGGGGGACGTATGGAGGAACCAGGTATGCTTTTCCCCTTGAAAGTCTTTAAACTCGGCCCTTACGTTCTCAACGTTGTCGTCAGGGTTACAGTAAGGTATTAAAGTGGGAGTTTCAACTTCGGTAAATCCCCAGTTTAAAAAGAGCTCCCTTATGCTTTCCTTTAGTCTATTTCTGGCTATAATGGTTTCTAACACCCTAATTCTCCGGAGAACCTTTTGAGAGTAGGAATAATATCGGATATTCACGCTAATATCCACGCCTTAAAAGAAGTTGATAGAAAGCTAAAGGAGGAAGGAGTTGATGAAGTCTGGTGCTTGGGGGATACTGTAGGTTATGGGGCCTTTCCAAACGAGTGTCTTGATTGGGTAAGGGAGAACTGTAATATCGTTCTACTTGGAAACCACGAGCTTGTAGTTCTTGGCTACTATGATGAGAGTCTTTTAAACGAATACGCCGCGGCCTCACTTATCTGGACTAAGGAGAGGTTGAGAGCAGAAAACGTTGAGTATCTAAAGAAACTCTCGGTTCAGCACCTAACCGACTGTTGCCAGCTGGTCCACGATACACCTGAAAGTCCGGGGAGCATGAAGTATATCCTTTCAAAAAACGATGCTTACTACGCCCTTTTGAAACAGCTAAGAAGCCTATGCTTTTTCGGTCATACTCATATTCCAGCAGCTTACCGTCTTTGGGGACCTGAAGTTGACAAGGTTTCTGCTAATCCCCTTTACGTAAGGGCAGGAAGGTATCTAATTAATCCCGGTAGCGTCGGTCAGCCGAGGGATAAGGATCCGAGGGCTTCCTTTGGGATAATTGACCTTGAAATTAAGAGTTTTAAGCTTTATCGAGTAGAATACAACTTTAAAGCTGCAGCGAGGGAGATTTTAAGGGCAGGGCTTCCGGAATTCCTTGCAGCAAGGCTGGTTTTAGGGGTTTAGGATGAAGGGATACATGCTTATAGGCGGTAAGAGGGTCTTTAAGAAGGAAGAGATAGAGATCAGATTTCCCTACGATAACTCCTTAGTTGGGACGATTCCAAGGGGTGATGAGAGGGATGCTCAACTTGCTGTTGAAGTAGCAGAGGTAGGTTTTAAAAAGCTCAAGGAAATGACGGCCTACGAGAGGTTTAGAGCCCTTGAGAAGGCAGCAAGGATCATATCAAAGAGGTCCCAGGAGTTTGCTCAACTTTTAACGCTGGAAGTTGGGAAAACTATTAAGGAGTCAATGGGGGAAGTTGGAAGGGCTGTTAATACGCTTACCCTTTCTGCAGAAGAGGCAAAGAGGGTTCTAGGGGAGGAAGTCCCTTTTGAGGGAGCTCCTGGAGTAAAGGGAAAGGTAGGCTTTTATAGAAGAGTTCCCATTGGAGTTATTGGGTGTATTACTCCTTTTAACTTTCCTCTAAACCTTACCTGCCATAAAGTAGGTCCTGCTTTGGCTGCAGGAAATTCTGTAGTCATAAAACCCTCTGAAAATACCTCACTAACAGTTATAAAGCTTGCAGAAGTTCTAATAGAGGCAGGTTTCCCTCCCGAGGCAGTTAACGTTTTAACCGGATACGGTGAAGAAGTTGGGGATGCTCTGGTTAGAAACTCAAAGGTAAGGATGATTACCTTTACGGGTAGCGTAGAAACCGGAAAGGTTATTATGAGCCGAGGGGGGCTGAAGAAGTACGCTATGGAGCTAGGTTCTAACGCTGGAGTTTACGTTGATAGGGACCAAAGCTCAAGGTTAAAGGAACTAGCAGAGAGGATAGGAAGGGGTGGTTTTACGCTTGCCGGTCAGGTGTGCATTTCCGTTCAAAGGGTATTTGTCCACTCTGAAGTTTACGATGGCTTTTTGAAGGAGCTCTCCTCATTTGCAGAAGGCCTTAAAGTTGGTGATCCTCGCAGTGAGGATACCGACGTTGGTCCGGTTATTGATAAAGGAGCAGCCGATAGGATAATGGACTGGATAGAGGAAGCCTTAAGTAAAGGTGCAGAGCTCGTGTGTGGAGGAAAGAGGTTATCCGATACCCTGATAGAGCCTACCGTTATTAAGGACGTTCCAAGGGATTCAAAGCTGTTTAGGAAGGAGGTTTTCGGTCCGGTTATAGTTGTTAATAGGGTTTCTTCCCTTGAAGAGGCAATTGAGATGATTAATGACTCTCCTTACGGCCTTCAGGCTGGAATCTTTACAAATGACCTAAGGGGAGCCATGAAGTTTGCCCAGGAAGTTGAGTGTGGCGGAATAATGGTTAACGAGATTCCAACCTTTAGAGTAGATCAGATGCCCTACGGAGGGGTTAAAGAGAGCGGTATAGGTAGGGAAGGGCCTAAGTTTGCAGTTGAGGAGATGACGGAGATAAAAACAATCTGCTTTGACCTTAACTACTGAAGTTATTTTCTACTTTTAAACTTTTCTTTTAGTCTTCTTTCAACCGCCTTTGTTACGAACTGGGAAACGTCTCCCCCGTAGAAGGCTATTTCTCTAACTGCGGAGGAGGAGAGGTAGGCGTAGTCGTCTGAGGGCATTAAGAAGACTGTTTCAATTTCCGGGTAGAGCTTCCTGTTTAGTGAAGCCATTGTAAATTCATGATCCATATCTGAAACGATTCTTATTCCCCTTAGTATTGCTACTGCCCCTTCCTTTTTCGCAAATTCTACTAGTAAAGAATTGAAGGTTTTTACTTTTACTTTACCCTCAAGCCCAACTTCTTTTAGGCTTTCTTCAAACATCTCCTTCCTTTCCTGGAGAGTGAAGAGGGGTTTTTTCTTTGGATTTTCGGCTATTCCAACTATCAGTTCTGGAAATAGTTCTAGACCCCTTCTAACTATGTCTAAGTGGCCGAAGGTAACCGGGTCAAAAGTTCCTGGGTATATGGCTCTTTTAATCATCTGAAACCTCCTGTCTTCCGAATTTTAACAGCTAGTTGATGCAACGGTTTTTATATTCGTTTTTCTTTATATTCAGCAAACTTTATTAATATTAGTAAATTAGAAAAGGTTGACTTAATAAAAAACTTTTTATATAAATCAGGATACATGCGGTTTACATCAAATTAACATTTGATGGGAGGAGTTATTGGAATTCCATATAGATAGGGCAAAGGTCCTTCCTAAAGCTAATGTCTGGGAGTTCCTTGAGGGGTTAAAGAGGCGCTTTAAACTGATAGCCCCTGTAAAAGAGGGAGAAAAGTGCTCATTTAAAGAGATCTCCGATGTAACTACCGTTGAGCTAAGCTATACGAGAACGGTTCTACCTCCGAAGAAGTACCTCCTTCCCTACAGAAGGGAGAGGTTCTCTTATAACCCTGAAACTATGGAGTTTAAAACTTTTAACTCTATCCAGGAGCAAGTAATCTTTGGAGTTCACTCCTGTGACCTTCATGGAATTTCAATACTTGATTCAATCTACCTAAAGGAAAACCCCGACCCCCGCTATTTAGAGGTTAGGAAGAAAACGATCCTCATCGGAGTTTCCTGCTATCCGGATGAGTACTGTTTTTGCCTTTCAACTGGAACGGCCTTTCCGGACGGGGCAAACTGGGACCTTTTCCTAACTGATATAGGGGCTGATTACTTCGTTTCAATTGGGAGCCCTAAGGGGGACGAGATAGTTCTTACCTTAAAGAACCTATTTAGAGAAATTGAAAAGGAGGACTTGGAGCTCTACAAAAGGAGTACCCGTAAGAAGAAGGAAGCTTTTAATAGAAGGGAGCTTCCCGACCTTGAAAGGATTTCCCAGTTAATTGAGCTTGAGTACGACTCTCCAGTTTGGGAAGAGGAAGCTAAGAAGTGTTTAGGTTGCGGAACGTGTACTAACGTATGCCCTACCTGCTTCTGCTATACCAGCGTTGATATTCCCGACTTAGAAGGGAAAGAGGTTAAGAGGGTAGAGTTTGTTACTTCCTGTCAGTACCCCTACTACTCCTTGGTTGCAGGTGGACACTACTTTAAGCCGACAAGGACTTCCCGCTTTAGGCACCGTTACTACCACAAGTTCGTTGGCTACCCTTACCAGATTGAGAAGTTAGGCTGTGTCGGCTGTGGAAGGTGCAGTTCAGAGTGTCCAGCCGAAATAAGCATAGTGAGGACTATTAAGAAGTTGAGAGGAACGGATGAAAAAGAGCTTAGAGAAGCTGTTAAATAAGCCCCTTCCTGCTGATCCGTTTCTACCCCAAAAGGTAGTTATAACCGATGTGGAGGAGCTAGCTCCTGAACATAAGAAGTTTACCTTCTCATTCCTTGAACCTAGCTCCTGCGAGAGGTGGAACCACATTCCCGGCCAGTTTGTAATGCTTACTGTACCTAAGGCCGGAGAGATACCGATTTCTATCTGTTCATCCCCAACGAGGAAAGGTGTTATAGAGCTTACAGTTAGAAAAGTTGGTAGGAAGACGGAGGTTCTCCACTCCTTAGGCCCTGGAAGCGTAGTTGCACTGAGGGGCCCTTACGGTAACGGTTTTCCGGTTGGAATTATGGAAAACCACAACGTTTTGATAATAGCCGGAGGTTTAGGTATAGCTCCGCTTCGCTCTTTAATCTGGTACATCCTTGATAGACGCCATCTCTTTAAGGAAGTTTACCTCCTCTACGGGACGAGGAACTACTCCTCTGTTCTCTATAAGGATGAGCTATCCAGGCTTAAGGAGAGGAAGGATATAAAGTGCCTTTACATCCTTGATAGGTTGGAGACTCCCGAGGATGAGGAGTGGAGCCAGGGAAGGGAAGGGCTCATTACAGACCTTATCCCTGAAGTTTCCCTTGAGCCGAAAGAGACCTACGTTGCCGTGTGCGGTCCGCCCATTGCCTATAAGTTCATAGGGAAAGAGCTCTTGAAGAACGGTTATCCTGAAAGCCAAATCTTCGTTTCTTTAGAGAGGAAGATGGAGTGTGGCATCGGTAAGTGTGGCCACTGTCAAATCGGATACAAGTTTGCCTGCGTTGATGGTCCAGTTTTCCCTCTATGGGATACGAAAAACCTTCCGGAGATGATTTAGATGGTGAAGATAGGAGTTGTTGGTCTAACGGGGTGTTCAGGTTGTCAGTGCGAAATACTTAACTGTCAAGATGCCCTTTTGAAGTTGCTCTCAAAGGTTGAGATTTCCCTCTTTCCCCTTGCAAAGGATGACAATTTAGAGGATGAGCTTGACCTCTTATTCGTTGAGGGTTCAGTTTCAACGTCCCTTGACAGGGATTGGCTTTTAAAACTTAGGGAGAGGACAAAGGTCCTCGTTGCTGTTGGTTCCTGTGCCTGCTACGGGGGAGTCCAAGCCCAGAGGAACGATGAAGTTCAGATTGAGGAGATGGTTAAAGAGGTTTACGGTAGTTGGGAACTTCCCTTTGAGGTCTTTAAGCCCTCTCCCGTTTCTGAGTTTGTAAAAGTTGACTACTTCCTACCTGGGTGTCCTTTAGATAAAAAGCAGTTTGTCTATACTGTTTCATTTCTCCTTAACGGGGTCAAGCCTTTCTTTCCAAAGATTCCCGTCTGTCACGAGTGCAAACTTTCAGAGAACGAGTGTCTCCTTTTAAAGGGAGTTCCCTGTCAGGGGCCCGTTACTTACGCTGGGTGTGGAGCTCCCTGCACTTCAAAGGGAGTAGGGTGCCAGGGCTGTAGGGGAGACTGTGACTTTCCAAACCACGAGGAGATTATCTCCATACTTACAAAGAAAGGACTTTCCTACGAAGATGCCCTTAAGTTCTTGAAGGTCTTCAGGGGAAATACCTTCAGAGTGAGGAGAGTAAATGAAAAAGGAGCTTAACATTAATCACTTAACTAGGGTTGAGGGACACGGAGCGGTAGATATAGTTATTGAGAATTCAAGGCTTTCTGAAATCAGGTTAAGGTTTACTGAAGGACCAAGGTTCTTTGAAGTTATAACCAGAGATAGGCTCTATACTGAGATACCAAAAATAGTTTCTAGGATCTGCGGAATCTGTTACGTTTCCCACAGGTTGGCCTCTGTTTTTGCCATTGAAGATGCCTTTGGGGTTAAGGTAAACAGAGGGATTGAACTTTTAAGGAGTTTGTTAACCGTTGGAGAGTTCTTAGAGAGCCACTCCCTTCACATTTACTTCCTTGCCCTTCCCGACTACATGGGGTACCCGTCAACTTTGGCTATGGTTAAAGACTACCCGAACGTGGTAAAGAGGGGTTTTAAGCTGAAGGAAGTTGGAAACAGGATAATGAAGTTAATCGGCGGTAAAACCGTTCACGGTGAGAACATACTAGTTGGCGGTTTTGCCTCTATTCCGTCTCGGGAGGAGTTAGAGGAGGTAGGAAGGAGCCTTTTAAAGTTAATACCTGAGATTGAGTCTACCTTATTCTTCCTTGACGGTCTTGAGTATCCGGAGTTTGAGTCTCCCCACGAGATAGAAATGTGCCTTAATTCGCCATCTCCTTCACTCTTCTCTTCAGAGGTTTCCCTTTCCGATGGAACGAATTTCACAAAGAGGGAGTATGAGCTCTTTGTAAGGGAGGAGGTATCCCCTTACAGTACCGCAAAAGTTTCAAAGGTAAAAGGAAAGCCTTTCTTAATAGGCCCTCTTGCAAGGGTTAACAGGCTTGAACTTCACCCGAAGGTTCTGGAATTAACAAAGAGGTTGAAACACTCTTTCCCTTCTAAAAACAGCCACTTGGCAAACCTTGCAAGGGCAGTTGAGCTCCTTGATGTTGCTTACAGGGGAGTTGAGTTTATTGAGGAGCTCCTTTCTCTCTATCCTTTTGAGCCTAAGGTTGAGGTTAATCCGAGGGAAGGAACAGGTTTTGGAGTTAAAGAAGCTCCGAGAGGAACTCTCTACCACAAGTACACCTTTGATTCAGAGGGAAGGTGTATCGGAGCAAACATAATAACTCCGACTGCTCAGCTTCAGTCTGTAATTGAGGATGATTTAAGGGCCCTTGTTGAAACGAGTCTTGATAGTGAAGATTCAGAGATTAAGAAGAGGGCTGAGGTCCTTGTAAGGGCTTACGATCCGTGAATTGCCTGTGCAGTCCACCAGTTTGGTGGAGAGTTTGAGACTGTAAGGGTTATAAGGAGATAGACGTGGTAGAGAGGTGTAGGCTCTTTAGTGACTTTTCTCCCATTGAAAAGGGAACGCTGTCCGGAGTTTTAATTCCGGTCTCCTTTAGTAAGGGTGAAATACTCTTTGATGAATTTCAGGAGGCGGATTCCGTTTACTTCATTATGGAGGGAAGTGTTGGCCTTTACAGGAGCGATAACTTCGGAAGGTGGACTAAGGTTGCCGTTATTTATAGGGGAACTCCTTTAGGGGAGTGTGCCTTCTTTTTAAACACTCCTCACTCATTAAGGGCAGTTGCTGAAAGCCCCGTTAAGGCTTTGGAAATCACTAGAGAGGGAGCTGAAAGCTTAAAGAGGGAAGCTCCGAAAGTTTATGCAAAGTTGGTTGAAAAGCTCGTTTCTGTTATGGCGGAGAGGTTGAAATCTTCAGACTTTAAGTTCTCACAAATCTGCGGATTTTTCTCCGTTCCAGGAGGAGGTAGATGGAAAAGGTAGCGGGAGCTCTAGTTCTAGTTCCTTGGCTGCTGGCCCTTTTAGTCTTCATTTCACCCTGGCATAGGGTTAGGCAGTTCTTTACTTTCCTTTCACTTCCTATCTTAACTTTCCTAACCTATAAAGTTTCGGTTGGGAACTTACCTCTTTTGGTTGAAACTCCAAACTGGTTAAACGGCCTTGTTACCCTTTACGACTTCCTCCTCCTTTTCTACTTCCTCTATCAAGGTTTAAAGTTTAAAGACTTTTTAGTTTCAGTTCTCTCTCTCTTCCAGCTCTTTCTACTTGTATGGGTTTTAAAGGTACTTCCTCACAAGGAGGGGGCGGAGCTCTTAGTTGATAGGTTGACCGTCTTTATGTACTGGATTGTTGCAACCGTTGGAACTTTAATTGCCATTTACGCTACCAAGTACATGGAGCAGGAGGACTTAAGTAGGGAGAACAGGTTCGTTTCAGTTCTCCTTTGGTTCTTGGGAGTTATGAACTTTGCCGTTTCCGTTAATAACCTGGAGTGGTTCTTTGCACTCTTTGAGACCACGACCCTTGCCTCTTACGTCCTGATCAGGTTCAGGTGGGATGAGATTTCAGTTAAAAATGCCCTAAGGGCCCTCTGGATGAACCAGATCGGTGGAGTTGCTATCCTCCTGGCAATCCTGTTTGCAGTTAAGTACTACGGAGTTTACAGGTTTACAGAGATTCTCTCAATGAAGGGACATTTAGCTTCTATGGTTCCCTTGAGCTTTCTGGCAATTTCAGCTTTAGTTAAGGGGGCTCAGCTTCCCTTCCACAGGTGGCTTTTAGGGGCAATGGTTGCTCCTACTCCTGTTAGTGCAATTCTTCACTCTGCAACTATGGTAAAGATTGCTCCTTACTTAATTTTGAGGCTCTCTCCAGTAATTAAGGGGACCCTTTTGGCTAAACTTTTGATTATCACAACAGGTTTCGTTTTCGTTTCTGCAGGCCTCTTGGCCCTTACCCAGAGTAACTTTAAGAAGATACTTGCCTATTCAACAATTTCCCTCCTCGGCCTTATGATGTTAACCGGTTCAATGGGAAGTCCTACCGCCGTTTTGGCCTCTCTCCTTCTAATTCTCTTCCACGCCGTTGTAAAGGCCCTCCTCTTTATGGAAGCTGGAGTTATGGAGAAGTTGTTTAAGGCTAAGTACATAGAGGATATAAAGAGGCTTGTGGAGAGAGCTCCAGTAACGGTTCTCTTTATCTCCATAGGCTTTATGAGTATGACCATAGTCCCTTACGGCATTTTTGTTGCAAAGTGGTTAACTATTGAGGAAGCATCAAACTTCCTCTCCCACGGGGCTTACATCAGTTCAATAATCTTCGTTGCAATCGGCGGAGTAATCCTTTCACTCCTTTACTTTAAGGTAATAGGAGTTATGACCAGAAAGAGGGAGGAGTTCGTTAGGTTTAGACTGGAGAGACTTCCATTCGTTTACCTGTTTTCAACCGTTCCTTTGGTCCTGTTTACAGTTTTTGGTTCGCTTTTCATAGCCAGACTCTCAGCAGAGCTGATTAATCCGGTTGTAGCTCAGGTTGTAGACTCTCCTGCACCTGTAAAGGCCGCTGGTCTAACCTTAGTAACGGGAGTTTCGGCCCTCTACGGCTGGCAGATAATAGGTGCCTTCCTCCTTCTCCTCATTGTTCCTATTTTTGCTTACTTTGTTCACTTTTCAGGTACCGATAGGGTGTTTCCCTACACCTGTGGGGAGAGGGTAGATTTAACCCTCGGAACCTACAACTTCTTCTGCGTTTCATCCATTGAACCCTTTGTTGAAACGGCATCAGTAGCTCTCTTCATTCTGACCCTCGTTCTTGGAGGAGGTCTAGTATGACTCTTGCTTTAGTCCTCACTCTCCTTTCCCCCGTTATAGGCGGTTTCGTTTACGGTTTTGAGAGGATTTTAAGGGCAAGGATGCAGGGAAGGGTCGGTCCTCCACTCCTACAGCCCTTTTACGACTTCTTTAAGCTCTTAGAGAAGAGGAGTTTAATAGTTCACTCTTTCCACGCCTTTATGGGAATTATGTATCTACTTGGAACCTGGTTTTCCCTCTACGTTCTCCTTTCAGGCGGTGACATTCTGGTTGCTATATTCTTTCACCTATTGTCCCTTGCCTTCTTGGTTGTTGGAGGTTTCAGCGTTCGCTCTCCCTACTCCATCATCGGTTCAATGAGGGAGCTCCTCCATATGGTGGCCTACGAGCCGGTTTTCGTCCTTGCTGCTGCGGGGCTTTACCTTGTAACCGGTACCTTTCAGGTTTCTGAGATCCTTCACTCTGACCAACTTCCCATCCTTTACGTTCCGCTTGTCTTCTTATCTCTCCTCTTGACACTTCCATCTGTTTTGAAGAAGTCTCCCTTTGACCTTTCGGAAGCTCACCAGGAGATAATAGGCGGACCTGAGATTGAGTACTCGGGTAAGTACTACGAGGCGGTTTATACTGCAAAGTGGATTGAGTACGTCTATGCTTTCTTCTTCGTCTTCCTATTTGCAGGTGGTAAGTGGTGGTTGGGAGCCCTCTTAGTTTTATTTTCCTTCTTCCTAGTTAACCTTATAGATAACGTTACTGCAAGGTTTAACTTCAGACAGATGGTTGCTTTTCACTGGTACATCCTAATTCCCCTTACAGTTATTAATCTTATGCTACTTGCCCTCTGGAGGAACTGAGTATGGACTTAAAGAAGTTTAGGAGTAAGTCTCCCTGGCTCCTTCACTACAACACGGGAAGCTGTAACGGGTGTGACATTGAGATCCTTGCCTGTCTTGCTCCAAAGTATGACCTTGAGAGGTTCGGGATACTCAACAAGGGGAACCCGAAGCAGTCCGACGTCCTCATCGTTACCGGCCCTGTAACTAAGAGGGCGAGGGAAAGGTTGATTCGCCTCTACTTGGAGATGCCTGAACCGAAAGTGGTTGTTGCAGTTGGTGCCTGTGCCTGTACCGGCGGTGTCTTTAGGCACATGTATAACGTTTTAAACGGTGTTGATAAGGTGATTCCCGTTGACGTCTACGTTCCCGGCTGTGCTGCAAGGCCTGAGGCGATAATAGATGGAGTTGTTAAAGCCCTTGAAATCCTTGAGAGGAAGAGAAAGGATTTTGTTCCCCCGAAAGTCTGTAAGGACCTTGAGGTTAAGGAGCCGGTTAACAGGAAGTTCTTTTTGGAAAAATGTCTGGGGGTAAAGAATGGAAGTTGAGGAGATTAAAGTTCCTCTAAGGGACGTTAGGAAAACTATTAAGGAGTTTTACGAAGAGGATAAGTGGCACTTTATAACAGTTAACGCTGTTGACTTGGGCGGAAAAGTTGAACTAAAGTGGTTTTTCTCCCCTTACGGTGAAAAGGAACGCTTTAGGGTTGTTGTATCTGAGGCAAGCTACGACGAGGAGATTCCAACAATTACCTACCTAATTCCTTCAGCCTGGATTTCAGAGTGGGAGCTTGCAGACCTGTTTGGGCTTAACGTTGAAGGAGCGAAGACTGGTTTGTTCCTTGAGCCTGATAGTCCTAAGGCACCTTTAAGGAGAGGTTAGAGATGGGAAATAGGATAACAGTTCCCTTTGGTAGTCAGCACGTTGCTCTTCCAGAGCCTATAAAGTTCGTCTTTCAGACCGAGAACGAGAGGATTACTTCAGTTGAGGTTGACGTCGGTTACGTTCACAGGGGAATAGAGAAGGCCTGTCAGACCAAGTTTAAGTACACTCAAGTTGGATACGTTGTGGCGAGGGTTTGTGGACTGTGTTCTATTTCCCACACCCTTGCTTACGTTACGGCGGTTGAGAGGTTAATGGAAGTAGAGGTTCCAAAAAGGGCCCTTTACCTGAGGTTGATAGTTGGTGAGCTTGATAGGGTTCACTCTCACCTCCTTGCCATGGGGCACACGGCAGAGGTTGCAGGTTATGAAAACCTCTTTATGCAGACCTTCAGGTATAGAGAAACGGTTATGGAGCTCCTTGAACTTTTAACGGGAAACAGGGTTCAGTATGACTATGCCTGTATCGGTGGAGTGAACAGGGACGTAACCCCTGAGGTGGCCAAGACCCTTAAAGAGAGGATGAAGGAGCTTAAGGAGAAGTGTCTGTGGATTAAAGATGTCTTTGAAAACGACCTTACCCTGAAGTACAGGTGGAAGGGTGTAGGGATTGTTACTAAAGAAATGGCAAAGGAGTTTAACGTTGTCGGCCCTCCTGCAAGGGCTGCAGGCCTTGAGACCGACTGTAGGGCTGAGTTTAACTACCTACCTTTTGATGAGGTTGGCTACAAAATGGTAGTTCGGAAGGGGGGCGATATTTACGATAGGAACCTTGTCAGGGCATATGAAGTTCTAAACTCAATAGAGATGGTTGAAAATGCCCTTGACTCCCTCCCTCAGGGAGAGATAAAGGTTCCAGTTAAAGGCCTTCCCGATGGAGAGAGCTTTGTAAGGGTTGAGGCTCCAAGGGGAGAGCTCTTTTACTACGTAAAGGGTTCAAAGAAGTTGGTCCTTGATAGGGTGAGAATCAGAGTTCCCACCTTTGCAAATATCCCTGTTATGAAGGAGCTCTTTATCGGAATGGACTACTCAGACGTTCCGGCAACAGTTATCAGCTTTGACCCCTGTCTATCATGTACCGCAAGGTAGGAGGAAGGATGAGGTTTTTCCTTCTCCTCTTAATAGTTACTCAGGCATTTAGTTATGCCTTTGCATGTAGTAGTGACTGTTACCAATGCCACACCATTCCAAAGGATAGAGACCATGAGCCTATTAAGACGTGTACTAACTGTCATAAAGAACATTCGACTCAGGTTCTTGGAGGAAAGTGCGGGGCAGACTGTTTTGACTGTCACGATTACAGGAAAGTTTCCCGTTCTTCAAAGGCCCACAGAGTTTTAAGTAGGTGTATTAAATGTCATAAATCTATAAAGTTGAAGAGCCTTTCTGAGCCTTTAAAGAGGCTTTTAGGAGGAAGTAATGAAGGAGATGTTAATCCAGACTATTAAAAATCTATTTAGCAGACCAGAAACTGTTAACTATCCAGCAGAGCCCTCCCCTACTCCTCCCGGTTATAGGGGGCTTATAGTTTACGATGAGAGCCTCTGTATCTTCTGCACTAAGTGTGAGATTGTTTGTCCTCCGGGGGCTATAAGGTTCGTTTATACTGATGAAGGGAAAAAGAAGTATAACTACAATCCATACTTGTGTATTTACTGTGGTGAGTGTGTAAGGGCCTGTCCAAAGCCGGGAGCTCTGGTCCAAATTGAGGAGACTGCACCTCCCGAAGTTTCCCTTCCAGACTGGGACTCTATTGAAAGGGAGGCAGATGAGAGTAAGAAGCGCTTCCTTTCACGTAAGAAAAAGAGCTTAAACCCCTCTAAGAAGAGAACTTCTCAATGAGGGAGAGGAGGAGATCTTTATTTCTCAAGTTCCTCTTTGTTAGTTCCTTTACGTCGTCAAGAATCAGAAAGAGGTCTTTGTTATCAAGCTTAAGGATCTTTTCTATGAGGGGCCTCTTCCTCTCCTGGAATTTTTTTATCTCCTCCAAGTCCTCCTTTGTTACCCTTCCTGCGTCAAGGAGGCACCTTAAAAAGATATTCTCACTACGGAGAACTTCTGCTAGCTCCTTAATTATGCTTTTAGGCATCTTAGCTCCAGTATACGTTTCTTTAGTTTAATTTAGCTCCTTTAACTGTGGGAAGAGGTGACTTACGTCAAACTGTAAGTTAAAAACTTGTTAAAATAATGTTAAAATACTTGTGCTTTTTGAACAAAGGACCTGGAGGGCAAGTTGGAAAAGAAGAAAATAACTATAGTTGGGGCTGGTAATATCGGTTCTACTTTAGCTCTTCTCCTTGCTAGGAGGGAGACTGCAGACATTACCCTCATTGATATAAACGAGGGGGTTGCTAAAGGTAAGGCTCTTGACATAATGGAAGCCTCTCCTATCCTTGGTTTTAACTCCCACGTCGTTGGAACCGGCGACTATAAGGATACTGCCAACTCCGACGTTGTAGTGATTACAGCCGGCTTTCCGAGGAAGCCGGGAATGAGTAGGGATGACCTTCTCTTTAAGAACTATGAAGTTGTTAAGAGCGTTTGTGAGCAAATTAAGAGGTACTCCCCTGAGGCTTTCGTTATTGTAGTTACAAACCCCCTAGACGCTATGACCTATACTGCTCTTAAGGTGACGGGTTTTCCAAAAGAAAGGGTTATGGGAATGGCAGGGGTTCTTGATTCAGCCAGGTTTGCTTACTTTATTTCCGAGAAGACGGGAATTTCAGTTGAGAATATTAACGCCTTCGTGATAGGGGGGCACGGTGATGACATGGTTCCCCTCCGTAAGTTTACGACTATAGCAGGTATGCCTGTAACTAACTTCCTTTCCAAAGAAGAGCTTGAGGAAGTAATTGAGAGGACGAGATTTGGAGGGGGAGAGATAGTCCAGCTCTTAAAAACCGGAAGTGCTTTCTACGCTCCTGCAGCTTCAATTCTTGATATGGTCCTTGCAATTTTATGGAATAAGAGGGAAATACTCTCTGCAAGCGTTTACCTTGACGGGGAGGTTGGAGAGTACTACGGGGCTTCTGGACTTTGCGTTGGAGTTCCAATAGTCCTTGGGAAGGATGGTGTTGAGGAGATAATAAAGCTTGACCTTTCAGATGAGGAGTGGGCAGACTGGAGAAAGTCCGTTGATTCGGTGAGGAAGTTAGTTGAGAAGTTACCCCTTTAAACTGGAGGATCTATGAGGGAAGTTCACGTAGAAAGAGTTAAAGAAACTGTCAAAAGGCTCTGTATGGAGGCTAACTACTTCCTTCCTAAAGACGTTCTAAATGCTTTTAAAGAGGGTAAAGAAAAAGAGATTTCTCAGATTGGGAAAAACGTGTTTAACATACTTGAAGAAAACGCAAAGATTGCTTCTACTGAGGAAATTCCCTACTGTCAGGATACCGGTTTTGCGGTAGTTTTCCTTGAGATTGGTCAGGACGTAAGGTTTGTAGGTGGGAGCCTTGAAGAGGCGGTGAATAGGGGGGTTGCTGAAGGTTATACTGAAGGTTACTTAAGGAAGTCAATCGTTTCAGACCCCCTCTTTGATAGGAAGAATACCGGTGATAACACTCCTGCAGTAATCCACTACAGGATAGTACCCGGTGATAGAGTTAAGATAACCGTTGCAGCCAAAGGTGGCGGAAGTGAGAATATGAGCCGCCTTGCAATGTTAAAGCCGGCTGACGGACTTGAAGGGGTTAAGAAGTTTATTCTGAAAACTGTTAGTGATGCAGGTCCCAATCCGTGTCCTCCTATAATTGTTGGAGTTGGGATTGGCGGGACTTTTGAAAAGGTCGCTTACCTTGCCAAAAAGGCCCTCTTGAGGCCTATAGGACACAGGAATCCGGATCCCCGTTACGCTAGGCTTGAAGAGGAGCTCCTTGAAGAAGTAAATAAGCTCGGCATAGGTCCTTCAGGATTTGGAGGGAAAGTTACAGCCCTAGATGTTAAGATTGAGTGGTACCCCTGCCATATAGCTTCCCTTCCCGTTGCTGTGAACATTCAGTGCCACGCTTCAAGGCATAAGGAGGCTGAGATTTAAACTTTCCTGGCTGTAAAGAGGAAAACTCTATACTCTACTACTGGATTTTTACTGTAGATTTCAAGGAACTTGATTACTTCTCTTCTCTTTCCCCTTCCGTAGGGGTTCTTTGCCCCTATCTCTGTTACTGCCTTTAGGGCCTCTTTTGGGCTTTTAAACTCCATTTTTAGGTTCAGTCTTTCAAACTCAATTAGCTCTAAATTTCCCTTTAGGCCTTTAAAGACTTCCTCCTCTTTGGGGAATTTGAAGAGGGGTAGGGAGCTCCCCGTCTCCCTCCAGCACTCAAAGAGCGTTTTTAAACTCCCTTCAACTGGAATGGATGCTAAGAAGAGACCTCCTTTTCTTAAAACCCTCCCGATTTCAGAGAAGCTCCTTTTGATTTGAGTCCATTGAAGGGCAAAGTTTGAGATTACACACTTAAAGGTTGAGTCTTTAAAGGGCAGTTCCTCAGCGTCTGCGCATACGCCTAAATTTCCCCTCTTTCTCGTTTCCCTTACCATTCCTAAGGCTATGTCAAGGCCAAGAGCTCCTTTTGGAGTAAGGCTTCCATCTCCACAGCCGACGTCAAGCAGAGGGTATGGGTTTTCAATTAGTTTAAGCCTTTTAAGGAGCTCCTTCCCGGCTCTCTTTTGAAGTAGAGCTCTATTTCCGTATTTCCTTGCGGCAGCTGAAAAACTCTTTTTAACTCTCTCCTTCATGACGCTAAAGAATATAATTTCTGAAACTGTGGAGGAAACCTTGAGCTGGATAGAGAGGAGAAGGACAAGGACCGTTTGGGTCGGTAGAGTTCCCATTGGAAGTTCCCATCCTATAGTTGTTCAGTCAATGACGAACACTTTTACTGAGGACGTTCCTGCAACTGTTGCCCAGATAAAGGAGCTTGAAAGGGTAGGTTGTGAGGTAGTCAGGGTTGCAGTTCCATCCGTTGAGGCAGCAAGGGCAATCTCAAAGATAAAGGAACAGATTTCAATTCCCCTCATAGCAGATATCCACTTTGACCATCGCCTTGCCCTTTTGTCAATTGAGGAAGGTGCGGACTGTATAAGGATAAACCCAGGAAATATTGGAGCTGAGTGGAAGGTTAGGGAGATAGTTAACTTGGCTAAGGAGAGGGGAATTTCAATAAGAGTTGGAGTGAATGCAGGTTCAATTCCCTCTGAGTTAATTAATAAGTACGGCTCTCCTAAACCTGAAGCCCTTGCAGAGGCTGCTTTAAACTACTCTAAACTCCTTGAGGATTGGGGATTTACGAACGTTAAGTTCTCCCTTAAAGGTTCAAACGTTAAGACAACAGTTCTTGCCAACAAGATTTTTGCATCTCAGACCAACTACCCGATACATATCGGAATTACTGAGGCAGGAACTTTTATCTCCGGTGCAGTTAAATCCTCCGTTGGAGTTGGGATTCTCCTTTACGAAGGAATTGGAGATACTTTAAGGATTTCCCTTACTACCCATCCAAAGGAAGAGGTAAAGATAGCCTATAAGATACTCTCAGCCCTTGAGCTTAGGAAGAGAGGAGTTGAGGTAATTTCCTGCCCGACCTGTGGAAGGTGCTTGGTTGACGTTGAGGGACTAGCAAAGGAAGTGGAGGAGAGGCTTGAGCATATAGATAAACCTTTAAAGGTTGCAGTTATGGGCTGTGCAGTTAACGGTCCGGGGGAGGCCAAGTTTGCAGACGTCGGAATAGCGGGAGCCGGAAACTACTTTATCCTCTTTGTTAAGGGTAAAGTTGTTGAGAAGTTAAGACCTGAAGAGGCCTTAAACAGGTTGGTTGAAGAAGTTGAGAAGCTTGCGGAGGAAAGGTGAGAGTAAGGAGCGTTTTTATAGAAAAAATGAAAGTTCACGTTAAGTGTGGAGTTTATAGGGAGGAGAGGGAGCTTGGAGTGCAGGCTGAAGTTTCCGTGAAGGTAACCTCAGATGAGTTTGTGGATTATCAGGAGCTCCACTCCTTAATCCTGAGGGTTTCGGCTCAAACTTTCACTTACATTGAGGACTTTCAAGATAAACTTCTTGATGAAATTAAAAATAAATGGAATCCTAAAAAAGTTATAATAAAAGTTGCTAAAGTTAGCATTCCGTTTCAACACAGCTTTGAAAGGGCGGGGGTGGAGCTGATATGGAAGAGAGAAGAATAGAGTGTAAGGTTTTGAAGAGAATTAGGCAGGAGAAGGAGTTAACCCCTCAAGAACTTCAGTTCATAACAAAAGTTGCAAAGGAGGAACTAAAGTTCTTAGCGAGGAACAACATTCCTCTTACTCCGGAAAACTACGTTCTTTGGTTTGAGATTTTCTGTTACATCATGGAAAACAATCTAAACCTTTCTGACCTTGAGATTATAGGGCTCTTTAAGGAAAAGTACCCAACAAGCGAGAAGGTTGAAAGTATACTGGTTTCTGTTGATCCAGAGGAGAAGGAGATAATAAGGAAAGTCTCTGAAAAGATAGTTGAAGAAGTCAATACGCTAATTGAAACCTTAGAAACTCACAACAGGAATATTGAGGAAAAAGAGGCCTCCTTTAAGGAGATAAGGGAGAAAGTTCCGGATAATACTGTAAAGGAGCTCCTCGGAAAGATTTTAACTGAGCTCTCGGATATAAAAAAGCAAAACGAAGACCTAAAAGGTAAACTTGAGGAGGCCAATGCCCAGATTAAGAAGTTAACCAGCGAGCTGGAGGAGACCAGAAAAGAGGCTTCAACCGACTTCCTTACACAGGTTGCAAACCGTGCAAGCTTTGATAGGGCAATAGCAGATTTAGTCAACGACTTTTACAAGAGGAACTATCCCTTCGTCCTTCTAATGATAGACATTGATAACTTTAAGAAGATAAACGATACTTACGGCCATCAGGCGGGAGATTTTGTCCTCCGTGAACTTGCAAGGCTCTTAAAGAGCCAGTTGAGGGCTAGGGATATTATTGCAAGGTACGGAGGGGAAGAGTTTGCAATTCTCCTTCCGGGGGTTACTTTCAGTCAGGCTATTAGGGTGGCTGAGAGGTTGCGCAGGGCTGTTGAGAAGCACCTCTTTAAGTACGGAGATAGAGAGATTCCCGTTACAGTTAGTATAGGAGTAGCTCCTATGAGGGAAGGGCTTGACGAGATTTCTCTAGTTGAAAAGGCCGATAAAGCCCTATACCTTGCAAAACGTTCGGGAAGGAATCAGGTAAAGACAGACCTTGATGTGGAGTTGGAGGAGTGAGAGTTTTACTCCATATCTGCTGTGGGCCTTGTGCCTGCTATCCGATTAAGGTTTTAAAGGAAAGGGGTTATGAGGTCTTAGGCCTCTGGTATAACCCCAACATTCATCCCTGTACCGAGTTTGTAAAGAGAATGGAGGCTGTAAGGAAGCTTGAGGAGATAGAGGGAATAAAAATCATATACTTTGACTCATATGAGCCAGAGAAGTGGTTTAGGGCCGTAGCTTTTAGGGAGGAAAAGCCTGTAAGGTGCCAAATCTGTTACTCAATGCGCCTTGAGATGGCCGCTTCTGTTGCAAAGAAGGGTAAGTTTGACGCCTTTACATCTACCCTTTTCTACAGTAAGTATCAAAAGAGGGAGCTTATGGTTTCCCTTGCTGAGAATGCTTCAAAGAAGTTCGGTGTTCATTTCTTAGACGTTGACTTTCGGGAAGGTTGGAAGGAGGGGATAGAGATTTCTAAGGATTACGGTCTCTACCGTCAGCAGTACTGCGGCTGCCTTTATTCAGAGAAGGAACGCTACTGTCCCAAAGGGAAAACTAAACCTGATTGGATTTTAAAGCAGGTAGTTGAAGAGGCTGAAAGGGTAATTGAACACTACGGAAGTTGATTGCCCTATAATTAAATCTCCTAAATCCCTTTTAGGAGGCTCTTTCTTGAAAAACCCCTTCCTTGAAAGTGAGAAGATATGGGTGCTTGACGGTGCAATGGGAACCATGCTAATGAAGAAGGGGCTTGACGTTAACTATGCCCCGGAGCTCCTTAACGTAAAGCACCCTGAAGTTTTAAAGGAAATTCACTCTGAATACATTGAAGCCGGTGCAGACATAATAGAGACCAACACTTTCGGTTCCAACAGGATAAAGCTCTCCCACTACGGTTTAGAGGATAGGGTAAGGGAACTAACTGCTGCCGGCGTGAAACTTGCCAAAGAGGTAGCTGAAGGTAGAGCTCTTGTAGCCCTTTCTGTTGGCCCTACAGGCATCTTCGTTGAGCCTGTTGGAGATTATACCTTTGATGAAGTTGTTGACGTTTTTAAGGAACAGATAGAGGCCGGCGCAGATGCAGGGGCAGACCTTATCCTAATTGAGACTATGTCTGATATAAAGGAGGCAAAGGCTGCCGTAGTTGCTGCCCAGGAGGTTTGTGACTTACCTGTAATGGTAAGTATGACCTATCAGGAAGACGGTAGAACTCTCCTTGGAACTCCTCCTGAAGTCTCTGCTGCAGTCTTTGAAGGTTTTAAAGTGGCAGCTATAGGTGCCAACTGTTCGCTTGGGCCGGAGAGGTTTACTGAACTCATTAAGAAGATGGCTGAGGTTACCCAAACTCCGATAGTAGTTTACGCTAACGCTGGCCTTCCAGTTCTGAAGGACGGTAAGACCATATATCCGGAACCGCCTGAAACCTTTAGAAAGTACGCTGTAGAGTTTGTTAAGGCCGGTGCCAACATAATTGGTGGTTGTTGTGGAACTACTCCTGAGCACATAAGGGCGATTAAGGAGGCTGTTAAGGACTTAAGGCCCGTTCCAAGGAACCCTGTTAGGGGATTAAAGGTTGCAAGTAGGACACGGCTCGTTTTAGTAGGTTCAGACTACCCAACGAGGATAATAGGTGAAAGGATAAACCCTACCGGAAAAAAGAGGCTTCAGGAGGCCCTTAAGAAGGGGGACTTTAGCCTCGTGAGGGAAGAGGCTAGGAAACAGGTTGAGGAGGGAGCGGAGCTCCTTGACGTTAACGTAGGTGTTCCGGGAATTGATGAGGTAAAGGCTTTAAAGGAGGCTGTAAGAACGGTTATAGAGGCAGTTGATGTTCCGATTGTAATTGACAGTAAAGACCCTAAAGCCGTTGAGGAAGCTTTGAAGATGGCCGATGGAAGGCCTATTGTTAACTCCTGTTCTGGAGAGGAGAAGGACATAGAGAATATCCTTCCTCTGGTTAAGAAGTACGGAGCCAACGTTCTACTCCTTGCAATAGACGATGAAGGCCTTAAGGAAAAGGCTGAGGATAGGGTAGAGGTTATTGAGAACCTTCTTAAAGAGTGTGAAAGGGTCGGGATAGATAGGAATTCTACTATTGCCGATGTCTTAAACCTTGCAGTTAGTGCAATGCCTGAATCAGCAGTTGAGACTTTAAAGGCGATAAGGCTTGTAAAGGAGAAGTTTGGAATACCGACAACCCTTGGGGTTAGCAACGTCTCTTTTGGCCTTCCATCCCGTTCCCTTATAAACTCAGCCTTTATGGCTATGGCCATTTACAGCGGTCTTGACAGTGGAATACTCAACCCCGGTGATAGCCGAATGGTAGAGACCGTATACGCTTCAGACGTTTTAGTAGGGAAGGACAGGGGGGCTGAGAGGTTTGTTTCAAAGTTTCAGAACTACAAACTTAAAGGGGAAGATAAAGAGTGTAGGGAGCTCCTTGCCAAGATTCACGCCCTTACAGGCGGTTTTTTGGAGGGAAAGAAGGTTGAACTTAAAGAAGTAAAAGGGGAAAAAGGAGAGGCGGTTAGGGAGAGTGATAAGGAGGAAGAGGAGGGAGCTCCTTCAGGCATTTTAGGGGAAATCTTTAGGAAGGTCCTTGAAGGGGATAAGGAAGCGATAGTTAGCTTAACTAAAGAGGCCTTAAAGGAGCATGAGCCCCTTGAGATAAGTGACGAGGCTTTAATAAAGGCCCTGGACGTTGTTGGGAAGAGGTTTGAAAGAGGAGAGATATTCCTTCCTCAGATGCTCCGTTCAGCCCAGGCAGTTCAGGCATCGTTTAACGTTTTAAAGGATGAGCTTAAGAAGAGGGGAAGTAGCGTAAAGGAGGGCGGAAAGATAGTAATGGCAACGGTTCACGGTGACGTTCACGAAATAGGTAAGAACATTGTAATAACTATGCTTGAAAATAGTGGCTTTGAAGTTATAGACCTTGGGACTAACGTTCCTCCTGAGGTAATAGTTGAAACTGCAAAGAAGGAAAAAGCGGATATTGTTGGCCTTTCTGCCTTAATGACGACGACCCTTCCTTCAATGGAGGCAACGATAAAGGCCATTAGAGAGGCTGGTCTGAAAGTTCCCGTTATAGTTGGTGGTGCAGTGGTAACTCCGGAATACGCCAAGTCAATAGGGGGAATTTATGGAGGAGATGCCCAAGAGGCTGTTAAAATAGTTAAGCAACTTTTAAAGGAGGGAAAATGAGCTTTAAAGAGACTGACCTAGATATTCACAAGGAGATAGAGGAACTTAAGTCTTTAATAAGGGACGTTCCAGACTTTCCAAAGCCCGGTATAGTCTTTAAGGATATTACGCCTCTCCTCCATAAACCTTGGGCTTTCCAGAAGGTAATAGACTACATAGGGAACCGTTATATAGGTGCAGGGGTTGAAATAGTAGCGGGAATTGAGTCTAGAGGGTTCATTCTGGCCTCTGCACTCGCCTATAAGATAGGTGCAGGCCTTGCAATTATCAGAAAGCCCGGAAAGCTCCCGTATAAGACCGTCAGTGCCAGCTATACCCTTGAGTACGGTCAGGACACTATAGAAATTCACGAGGATGCTATAACAAAGGGTACGAAAGTTGTGCTTATAGACGATGTCCTTGCAACCGGTGGGACTATGAGTGCAGCAATTGACCTTGTTGAAAAGTTGGGAGGTAACATAGTAAGCGTTGACTTCCTCCTGGAACTTACCTTCCTTGGAGGGAGGAAGAAGATACTGGAGAAGGGTTATCCCGTATTTTCATTAATAAAGTTTTAAAGGAGCTCTAGATGAAGAAGAGGGTAGTAATAACCGGTTTAGGGGTTGTTTCTCCGGTAGGGAGTGACGTTGAGACCTTCTGGAAGAATATAACTTCAGGGAAGTCTGGAATAGGAAGGATTACAAAGTTTGACCCAACCGGCTTTCCAGTTCAGATAGCAGGAGAAGTTAAAAACTTTAATCCGTTAAAGTACTTTGATAAGAAAGAAATCAGGCGCCTTGACCCATTTATTCAGTTTGCAGTTGCAGCGGCAGACCAGGCAGTAAAACAGGCCGGAATTGACTCAGACGATATAGACAAGGAAAGAGTAGGAGTTTTTATAGGCTCAGGAATTGGAGGTCTTAACACTACTGAGGAACAGCACAGAATCCTCCTTGAGAAGGGTCCCAGGAGAGTATCTCCTTACTGCGTTCCTATGGAGATTATAAACATGGCTTCAGGTATGGTTTCAATAAGGTTTGGGTTTAAAGGGCCTAACATTTCCGTAGTTACCGCCTGTGCAACCGGAACTCATGCGATTGGAGAGGCGTACAGGGCTATCCAGTACGGAGATGCTGACGTTGCAGTTGCGGGAGGAGCTGAGAGCTGTATAACTCCTTTAGCCGTTGCAGGTTTTGCCGCTGCTAGAGCCCTTTCTACGAGGAACGATGAGCCTGAAAAGGCAAGTAGGCCTTTTGAGAAGAACAGGGACGGCTTTGTTATGGGTGAGGGGGCAGGTATTGTAGTCCTGGAGGAGTACGAGCACGCTAAGAGGAGGGAAGCTCAAATACTTGCAGAAGTTGTCGGCTATGGAGCAAGTGGTGACGCTTACCACATGACGGCACCGGCTCCTGGAGGGGAAGGAGCTGCAAGGGCGATAAGGAGCGCCCTTAAGGATGCTGGAATCTCCCCTGAGCAGATAGACTACATTAACGCCCACGGAACTTCAACTAAGTTTAACGACCTTTACGAGACGATGGCCATAAAGGAAGTTTTTGGAGATCATGCCTATAAAGTGAAGATCAGTAGTATAAAGTCTATGATCGGCCACCTTTTAGGTGCTGCCGGTGGCGTAGAAGTTGTATCCTCCGTTCTTACCCTCCTTACAGGCGTTATACCTCCTACTATTAACTACGAAGAGCCTGACCCAGAGTGTGACCTTGACTACACTCCAAATCAGGCTGTAGAGAAGGAAGTTAAGTACGTTCTTAAAAACTCCTTTGGATTTGGTGGAACGAACGCATGCTTAGTTCTAAAGAAGATTTAAACTTCGTTCAGGAAGATAAGTTGGTTGAGCTTGAGAGGAGGCTCAATTATACCTTTAAGGATAAGGACCTTTTGAAAAAGGCCCTTATCCACCGTTCCTTTGCATTTGAGAAGGACCTGAAGGATAACTACGAAGTCTTAGAGTTCTTGGGAGATGCAGTAATTGGCCTCATAGTTAGCGAGGAGCTTATAAAGAGGTTCCCGGATAAGAGGGAAGGGGAACTGAGTCAGATAAGGGCCTTTTTAGTCAGTGAACCTTCCCTTTCAAAGCTTGCAAAGTCAATAGGGCTGGGGGAGTTCCTCTACCTTGGAAGGGGAGAGAGGCGAACTGGAGGGAAGGAGAAGAGTTCTATTCTCTGTGACGTCTTTGAGTCTGTCTTTGGAGCTCTCTACCTTGATGCCGGCTTTGATAAGGCAAAAGAGATATTTAATAGGAAGTTCCTTCCTCTGATGTGGGAGATTTTAGAGAGAGCTCCAACCTATAAGGACTTTAAAAGCTACCTTCAGGAAGTTACCCAGAGGGAGTATAAGGTTCTCCCCCAGTATAGGCTCCTTGATTCAGTTGGCCCTGAGCACGATAAGGAGTTTATAGTTGAGTGTAAGGTAAAGGAACTTAAAACTATTGGAAAGGGTAAGACTAAGAAAGGTGCTGAGCAGAATGCTGCTAAGGAGATGTTAAAGGTCCTCGGGGTGATAGATGAGGGTAGAGAAAATTAATATAGCTCTTGTCTCCTCCTCTCCGAGGAGAAAGGAAATTTTGGAAATGGTCGGTTTTAACTTTAGGGTAATTAAGGTTGAAACCAAGGAGAAGTTTGAAAGTTCACCTTATCTAACTGCTGTAAAGAACTCGGAGCTGAAAGTTTTAGCTGCTAAAGGTTTAATCAACGACGGGGAAATTGGCCTTGCTGCCGATACAATCGTAGTTATGGGCGATGAGATTTTGGGGAAACCGAAAGGTGAAGGGGAGGCTAGGGAGTTCCTTAAAAAGCTCTCTGGGAAGTGGCATACGGTGATAACAGGTTTTGCTCTTTTAATAGGGGAAAGGTTAATTTCTGGATTTGAGGAGACAAGGGTAAAATTTAAAAAGCTAACTCTTCCTGAAATTGATTGGTACATTTCTACTAAAGAGCCACTTGATAAGGCTGGAGCTTACGGGATTCAGGGTAAAGGTGCTCTTTTTATAGAAACTATTGATGGGGACTTCTTTAACGTTATGGGACTACCTATTGGGAGGATATACGATATACTTGAACTTGAAATAGAAGGTGGAGGGAATTAAGTGGACTGGGGAGTTATTACTGCACTGGTTGCTGTAATTTTTGCAGCTCTTGGTATAGGAATAGGGTTCTTTATGTCAAAGCTTCTTTCGGAGAAGAGGGAAGAAGTTCAGGTTTCCTCCATAGAGGATAGAATAGAGGGAATAACCAATAGGATATCCGAAACGGTTGAGAAAGTAAATCAGAAGTTAACTGAGCTTAAAGAGGAAGATGTATCTCAGCTAAAAGGAGAAATTTCCTCTTTAGAGGAGGAAATAAAACGTCTTAGAAGTGAAATAGCCTCACTTCCACTTTCTTCAGGAAGTCTTGAAGCAGTTGAAAGGGCTGAGAAACTCTTAAGGGAAATCGAATTTTCCCTACCAGAAGTTGATAACTCTCTCCTTACTCAGATAAAGGATAGCTTAATTATCGTTAGGAACGACGTTCAGAACCTAATTCAGATGGAGAAAGAGAAACAGAAAAAAGAGATACCGCTTCAAACTCCTGAACTGGAAAACCTCCTTTCTCCTGTTGATTCAGCCTTAAAACTTTCAAGGGAAATAAATGCTTCTCTTGTGGAGAGCGAACTGCTTGCTCTGGCTTCTTCAATTAAAGGAGATATAGGGAAGGAAGTTGTTAAAGAGCTTGATAAACAGGCTTTAAATTCAAAGGAACTGGTCTTACTTCTTGAGAGTATAAAGAAAGAGCTTGAAGGGGTAAAGAGATGAAAGTTCTATTTGCTGACGATAAGGAAACGTGGCATAGGTTATTTGAGATCGTTCTATCTTTAAGGGGAATTGATGTATTTCATGCTTATACACCAAAGGAGACTATAAATAAAGCTGTTTCTGAGAAACCCGACGTTGTTATAGCTGATGTTACCCTTTCCTCAGGTTCAGCTTACGATATTATAAAGGATATTACCGATTTGGGGATACCTGTAATAGTCATAGGTCATAGGGCAGAGGGTTTTGATCCTGAAAAGGCCAAATCTTTAGGTGCTTATGCTGTATTGGAAAAGCCCTTTACTGTTGAAGACCTCGTTTCTCTTTTGAGGGAGCTTAAGAGAGAAAAACCGTTCCTTGAGGTTGAAAAAGAGGAAGCTCTCCTTATACCTGCTGGCGGAGAAGTTCAAGAATTAGTTCCTGAAGAGGAGGGGGTAATAGACCTTGAGGAAAGTCCAGTAGAAACAATAGAGTTAGAGGAAGTAGAACCTCAAGAGACTATTGAATTAAAGGAGCCTGAAATTACTTTGGAACATCAAAGTCCAGTTGAGGAAGTTGTTAAGTCTACTTCTGAAGAAATTTCAAAGCTTCCAGAGGTTAACCTACCGGCCGAAAAAGTAGAAGAGATAATTAGAGAAGTGGCCTGGGAAGTTATTCCAGAAATTGCAGAGAAAGTTATTAGGGAGGAGGTTGAAAAGTTAATCAAGAGCAGGCTTGCTTAGATGTTGAGGGTCGGTATAGGTTACGATGCCCACAGGTTGGTAGAGGGCAGGAAGTTAGTATTGGGTGGAGTTGAAATACCTTATTCAAAAGGCCTTTTGGGACATTCAGATGCCGATGTTCTCCTACATTCTATCTGTGATGCCATCCTTGGAGCTCTCTCCTTAGGTGATATTGGAGAGCTCTTCCCAGATACCGACGAGAGGTTTAAGGGAATTTCAAGTTTACTTCTCCTAAAGGAAGTTAATTCAACATTAAAGTCAAGAGGTTATAAAGTTTTAAACGTTGACTCTGTGGTGGTTGCTCAAAAGCCCAAGCTTAAGCCTTACAGGGAACAGATGGTCAAGAATATTTCATCGGTTCTTGATATACTTCCTTCGCAGGTCTCCGTAAAGTTCACCACGACTGAAGGTATGGGCTTTGAAGGAAAGGAAGAGGGAATTTCCGCTCAAGCAGTAGTATTAATCGGGGAGGTAGAGAAGTGGTAATGGATATTAACGAGATTATGAAAGTTATTCCTCACCGTTATCCTTTTCTCCTTGTTGATAAGATAGTTGATTTTGTCCCTAAGGAAAGGATTGTAGGTATAAAGAACGTTACAATGAACGAACCTTTCTTTCAGGGGCACTTTCCAGGGCATCCTATTTTCCCGGGAGCTCTCTTAATAGAGGCTATGGCGCAAGTTGGCTGTATTTTAATGTTTAAGTCCTTTGACCTCTCTCCTGAGGAGTTTGTCGTTTACTTTATGGGAATAGATAAGGCCCGCTTTAGAAAGCCCGTTCGTCCAGGGGACACTGTAAAGTTTGTCCTTACTCCTACTGTTATAAAGTCAAAGATGTCAAAGATGAAGGGTGAAGCCTTTGTTGAGGATAGCTTAGTTGCTGAAGCGGAAATAATGGCTATGATTACGAGGAAGTAATGGCTGTAAAGATTTCTCCTTCTGCAGTTGTTGAAAGAGGTGCCGAACTTGAGGACGGGGTTATTGTAGAGCCTTTTGCTTACGTTGGTCCAAAGGTAAAGGTGGGAGGAGGAACCGTAATAAAGAGCGGTGCTTACATAACGGGTGATACTCAGATCGGCAGGGAGTGTGTGATCTTCTCATCCCATATAGGAGTTGAACCTCAGGACCTTAAGTATAAGGGAGAGGAAACAAAAGTTATAATAGGAGATAGAGTAAGAGTTAGGGAGTACGTTACTATACACAGGGGGACTGAAGGAGGGGGAGGAATAACTCAGATAGGAAATGACGTTCTCCTTATGGCTTACGTTCACGTTGCCCACGACGTTAAAATTGGAAATAAAGTTATAGTTGCAAACGCAGTTCAGATAGCGGGACACGTTGAAATAGGCGATTGGGCAGTTATAGGTGGCCTTACTGGTATTCACCAGTTCGTCAAAATTGGAAAGCACGCCATGGTTGGAGGAGCTTCTGCTGTTCACAGGGACGTTCCTCCGTTTACAGTTGCCCAAGGGAATAGGGCTAAACTGGTTGGAATCAACCTGGTGGGCCTTAAGAGGAGAGGTTTTTCAAGGGAGAGTATAAGAGCTCTATCTGCGGCTTTTGAGATGGCCTTTAAAACGGAAGAACCTCTCTTGGTTGCCCTTAGGAAAGTTGAGGAGGAGCTTGGAGATTTCCCTGAAATTAGGGAGTTTGTAAGCTTCATCAAAGAGAGCAAAAGGGGTATCTGTCCAGTTTGAAGTTAAACAAGGATTCCTTAAGGGGAAAGTTAGTTTTCCTCGGTACTGCTGGTGCAAGGTACGTTGCCTTTGGTTTTTTAAGACAGGCAGGGGGCCTCTACTTTGGGTTTGATGAGGCCTTTACTCACGTTGACCCGGGTCCCGGAGCCTTTGTCCACGCCCACAGGAAAGGGATAGAGCCCTACTGGACAGAAGTTGTAATCCTATCCCACAGACACCTTGACCACTGTGCAGACGTTAATCACGTTTTAGAATCTATGACGTTAGGAGGAAAGAATAAGAGGGGAACTCTCCTGTGCCCTTCAGATGCTGTTGAAGAGGACCCGGTCGTCCTTGAGTTTACCAGGAAGAACGTAAAAGAAGTGAGAATCATAGGTGAGGGTAGCAGTTTTGAATTTCCTTCCTTTAAAGTGACCTTCCCGATAAGGCACCGTCACCGAGTTGAGACTTACGGAATGAGGTTTTCCTACGAAGGTCTTGAAGTATCCTACGTTTCAGATACAGCCTTCTTTGAAGGGCTAGTAAAGGCCTATTCAAATTCAGACCTACTAATACTTAATACCACAATGTTAAAGAGGAATCCTTTAATAGATCACTTAAGCGCCCAAGACTCAGAGGTTCTAATAGGAGAGATAAAGCCAAGACTTGCCATTCTAACCCACTTCGGAAGGACTATGCTTTCGGCAAAGCCTTGGGAAGTTGCACTTGATATTTCAAAGAGAACAGGGATTAAGACAATAGCAGCTTACGACAACATGATAGTTGACCTTTTAAGCTTATCGGTTGTGAGGCAGAGGTGAAGTTAGCCCTTACAGGAAGGCCAGGAATAGGGAAAACAACGGCGGTTAAAAGGGTCTTTGAACTCCTTAAAGGAAGGGCTGAAGGCTTCTGGACTGAGGAAATTAGAAAAGGGGGAAGGAGGTGGGGCTTTAAAGTTGTGAGGAGTGACGGGTTTGAGTGCCTCCTTGCCAGCGTTGAAGGGAATTCTCAGTATAGGGTCGGCCGCTATAGAGTTTTCGTTGACCAGTTTAATAGGTGTGCGGTTCCCTTTCTAAATAAACTTTTATCTAAAAAGCCCTTTTTGATAGTTATTGATGAAGTTGGGAAGATGGAGCTCCTATCGAGAGATTTTCAAGATCTGTGCTGGAAGATACTGAAGGAGGAGGGGAACTTTTTAGTAACTTTGCCTTTAAAGAACTTTCACCCAATCGTTTTAGAGTTTAAAAAGACTTTTAAAGTAATACATTTAACCCTAGAAAATAGGGATAGTATTCCGTTTAAAATTGTAAACCTTCTGGAGGGTAGAGATGGAGAAGAAGAACATGGGTTTCCTTCCAAATAGGGAGAAGCTGGTAAAGGAGTTAACTCCTCAGGTTAAGGATGACCTTAAAAACTACTTTCAGGATAGGGATTACGGCGTAATTGCTATAACGAGAGAAGATGCCCTTAGAGCCTTTGTTGTAAAGGCTACTAACCTCTGTGAGATTGCCCGTTTAAGGCATAAACTCTCCCCTATGGCTACTGCTGTTTTGGGAAGGGCTCTAATTGGGGCAATCCTTCTAACTTCCCTTTTAAAGCACGGAACAGACCAGAGGGTTCTTTTAAGGATTGAAGGGGACGGTCCGATAGGTTTAGTAGTTGCAGAGGCAAACGCTAAAGGGGAAGTAAGGGGGTTCGTTCAAAACCCCAACGTTCCTACCTTTATTAAGGAAGAGGGTGGAAGGAAGAAGTTTGATATAGGTAAGGCAGTTGGTAAGGGAACTCTTACAGTCGTTAAGGACTTAGGTTTTGGAACTCCCTATGAGAGCTTCGTTCCCCTAGTTTCTGGAGAGATTGCTCAGGATATAGCTTACTACCTTTTAAAGTCTGAGCAGATTCCTTCTGCCGTTGCAATAGGCGTTTTAGTTGGAGAAACTGGAAAGGTTGAGGCGGCAGGAGGTTTCTTGGCTCAGCCACTTCCGGGAGCTTCTGAAGAGGCAATTGAGAAACTTGAGGAGAACGTTAAGTCACTCCCTCCAGTTAGTACCCTTATAAAGGAGGGTAAGAGGCCAGAGGATATTGCAGAGCTCCTCTTTAAAGGGTTTACAACGGAGCTCCTTGCACTTAAAGAGCTCTCCTTTAAGTGTAAGTGCAGTAAGGAAGTTGCAAGGGGAGGCCTTATCGCTATGCCTGAGGAGGAGCTTAAGAAGTTAATTGAGGAAGGTCAGGCCTCTGTTAAGTGCAACTTCTGTGGAGAGGAGTACGTCTTTACGAAGGAGGAGCTCCAGGAAATTCTGGAAGAGAAGAGGAAGGGGAATAACTGATGGCTGTTATCTCTCTTTTCGGTATTGGAGCTATTTTGCCAAAGGTAGAGGAGGAGACTGAGAGGGTTTTAGTTGAGAAGTTTAGGCTGGAACCTCACTTTGAAGGTCTCGTTCCTCCAGATGCAACTCTTTCAAGGGGCTCTCAGCTCCTTGCAGATATCCAACTGAAAAAAGTTCTCTCCCTAAAACCTGAGGACTCCCTCTTTGTCGGGGGGATAACCCCCTACGATATCTACAGCGATAACCTTAACTTCGTCTTTGGAATTGCACTTCCCTTTAAAGGTTTCCTGGTTTCCTACTCAAGGTTGATTTCAGACGACGAGGAGCTCTTCTTGAGCCGTTTAAGGAAAGAGATGACCCACGAGATGGGGCACGTTTTCGGCCTTCCCCACTGTCCCAATCCTAAGTGCGTTATGCACTTTTCAAACTCCTTAATAGACACTGATATGAAGGGAGAGGACTTCTGCCCCTCCTGCAAGAAGAGATTGACTGAATCAATGGCGAAACTTGGGCTACTTTAAGGAACTTATAACTTCCTTTAGGAGGAGGGAGAGTTTCTTCCCTCTCTCCTTTGCCACTTTAAGGACTTCAGTGTGGGTTGCCTTAAGGTTTAACGTATCGTTTGTAAAGATGGTTAGTCCGCAGACCTTCATTCCGAAGAACTTTGCAGCTATTGAGTCTGGAACCGTTGACATACTTACACAGTCTACTCCCAGAGTTTCAAGCATTCTAATCTCTGCGAAAGTTTCGTAGTTTGGGCCGAGCATTGCTGCAAGCGTTACAGGAACCGCCTTTACTCCGATTTCAATGGCTGTCTTTAAAAAGAGCTCTCCAACCTCCAGGTCGTAAATCTCCTTTCCGTTTACAAAGACCCTATCCCCAAACTCCTCAATCAGACCTACTAGAGGGTTTTTCCCCGTTAGGTTTATGTGGTCTAGGATAACTCCAACTTCGCTGAAAGCAGCCCTCCTTGAAACTGCACCTGAGGAGCACGTTGGAATGAAGAGCTCCACTCCAAGCTTTGAGCAAAGGAGAGGGATGAACCTTATTTCCCAGTCCTCCCTTCCTTCGTAGTAGTGAAACCTTCCCTCAAAGAAGAGGACTTTTTTACTCCCAACTTTAAAGAGCTTTATAACTCCCCTGTGGCCTGGAACTTTAGGCTTAGGCATTCTAGGGACTTCAGAGTAGGGGAGCTCTGCTACTCCTTTTCCAAGTTCTATACCTGAACCTCCTAATACTGCAACGTCAAACTTTTCCTCTCCAAAGAACTCCTTTACCTTCTCTTCAGCAGTCATTACTCCCTCTAGAACTTTGGTTTTATGAAAAGGAGTTTTGAACGTGGGTTTTTGAGGATGTTAACCTCTGTAAATATTGAGACAAAGACGTCGTACTGGGGAAGGTAGTCAAACTCCTCTATACCTCCGAGTTTGTATACTGGAGATGTTGCCTCCTCCCAGTCAAAGGTTTCTCCGCTTCTGTAAAGGAGTAAAACCCTTCCTCCGTCAAAGGTGTAGATGTTCCTTAGAACGCCCGGAACTGCGTTCTTGTTCTGTGAAAAGAGTACCTCCTCGTTTCCGTCTCCGTCGGCGTCAATTGGCTTAGGTTTGGGGGTTATGTAGTAGCTTATAAGGATATCGTCGTTGTACCAGTAGATGCTGTTCGGTGAAGCTCCGATTTGGATTGGGGAGCGCCAGAGGAGTTTCTCACCGTCTGATACGTTAAAGTAGTAGTCAAGGTCGTAGTAGGCAAAGTAAGTCTTCCCGCCGTTTTTAAAGAGCTGTGCACTTGTAACTTGAAACTCTTTAGGAACTTTTACCCTTTCAGCCTTCTTAAGCTTACTTCCGGAAACCTTTAACTTCCACACCCTCTTTCCAAAGAGTTTATCGCTCTCTGAGCTTACCTCTTGGCCGAAGATGGAGTCGTTTACGCCGTCTCCGTCTGTATCAAAGCAGGACGTTATTAGGTTGGTTCTAGCAATCCTTACAAGTTTTCCGTTTTCAACTTTGAAAAGTCCTGAGGAGACGCTCTTACCCTCCTGATAAAAGCCGTCTACTACAAACTCAGAAACTCCACTCTTATCTAACTCAACTGGGCAAACGTGGAAAAGGTAAGAGCCTGGGAATGGGTTTTTAAACTTGTAGACCTCTTTTACTCCGTAAGGAGTGGCCCTAAATATCCTTATTGAATTTTCAGTTGATACAACTATTTCGGTTTCAGGTGAGGAGTCAATATTTGCTGCAAACAGGCTGGTTGCGTGCTTTCCTTTAAAGTCGTAAACGATACGGTAGAGGGAACCCGGTGCAAGTGAGTATGACGTTACAGGAGCTCCCTCCCAGGGGAATATCTTAAGGAGCTTCTTAGTTCCATCGTAGACTTCCGCTCCCACATCTGTAACGATTATGTATCCGTCGTAACCTGTAAGCTTGTCTGCTGGAACTTTCCTCTTAAAATCTGATGGGAACTTTAAGTGGAACTTCTCTTTAAACCTCTCTCCCTCCTCGTAGGGGGCAAGGTGGAGGGAGGGGACTTCCTTTTTGAGCTCCCTGTAGAGTTCTTTCCCCTTTCCCTTTGTAAAATCTAGGTAAAGAACCCTGTTAAACAGTAACTTTTCAACCTTCTCACCGACCATAGGGTTTCCGAGAGTTGGAAGGGCTACAGAGTACTCCTTCCTTACCTGAGTAACTTTGAGAACGGCTCCGCTTTCAGTTATGAACCTATCCCCAACTGAAACTCCACTTTCCTTTCCAAGGTCTATCAGAAAGCCGTCGTAACTGTTTAGAACTATCTCTCCCTCTAAAGGAGTAAATTCCCTTTTCATATAGTAAACAACGTTTTTAATTCCCTTAAGCCCTTTTGGAGCCTCTTCCTGAACGGAATAACCTGTGTATGTTTGGTATTTAACTCCCTCTTCCTTCTTAAAAGGGTTTAGTGAGCTTAAAGAACAGGAGCTGAGCAGTGCTACTGTTAAAAGTGAAAGTACCTTCCTCATGGATTTCTCCAGTTTTGGTTTTTGAAATTCTATCAGTTTAATAAGGACTTTAGCCTTTGTTGAAATATTGAAGGGGTTGTTAAAACAACCTGATAATGGTTATCATTAAAACTTGTAAATCTTTTCTTTGGGAGGTAGGTTTGGAGAAAATTAGGAAGAAGAAGAGGAACACTAAACAGAAGGCTGTTGTTTACCAGGTTGTTCTTGATTCCCACGATCACCCAACTGCTGAGAAGGTTTATGAGAGGGCAAGGAAGGAGCTCCCTACAATAAGTCTTGGAACAGTTTACAGGGTTTTAAAGGAGCTGGTTTCAGAAGGTAAAATAAGGGAGATAGCTGTAAATAAACAGTCTCACTTTGAAGGTAGAACCGACTTTCACCACCACTTTATCTGTAGGGAGTGCGGGAAAATAGAGGACGTTGAGACTCCCCTTTGCCGCTATACCTGTAAGAAGGTTGAAGATAAGGGATACGTAGTTGAGGACGTTGAGTATAAGTTTTACGGGCTTTGCAGTAAGTGTGCACAGAAGTTGGGCATTTTAGAGGAGAGAGCTGCACAAGTTTAGTGCGATTTTCTACTTGAAGGGTTTAAAAGTAAAAGAAAAACAAAGCTTTCTGAGATTGGCATGCAGTCTGTTAAAATAAGGTTCAAGCCGATAGGAGGGTAATCAGGATGAAGAAAATAGAGGCAATAATAAAGCCTTTTAAGCTTGAAGAGGTGAAGGATGCCCTAACTGAGATTGGTATCCAAGGGTTGACAGTTTCAGAAGTTAAAGGTTTTGGTAGGCAAAAAGGGCATACGGAGCTCTACCGCGGAGCAGAGTACGTCGTTGATTTTATTCCAAAGGTAAAGATAGAGGTTGTAGTTCCAGACTCAATCGCTGAGAAAGTTGTTGAAACGATAGTAAATGCCGCAAGAACTGGAAGGATAGGGGACGGTAAGGTATTTGTAATTCCTGTGGAGGATGCCGTTAGGATTAGAACCGGAGAAAGGGGAGAGAGTGCAATTTAAATATTTTTAAGGAGGTACTTATGAAGCCTAAAAACGCAAAAGAGGTAGTTGAGTTAATTCAAAGAGAAGGTGTTAAATTTGTAGACCTTAGGTTTACCGATATGTTCGGTACCTGGCACCACATTACCTACCCTGCCCATGAGATTGGTGAGGAGAGTTTTGAGCAGGGGCTCTTCTTTGACGGTTCATCAATTCGTCAGTGGCAGCCCATCAACGCGAGCGATATGATGTTTAAGCTTGACCCTACGACTGCTACGATTGATCCCCTTTCAGAGATTCCTACTCTCGTGGTAATTGCCGATATCGTTGATCCAGTTACAAAAGAGCCTTACCACAAAGACCCGAGGAATATTGCAAAACTAGCGATTGAATACCTTAAATCAACTGGTATCGGTGATACGGTTTACTGCGGTCCAGAGCCTGAGTTCTTCATCTTTGACAACGTTCGCTACGACGTTGGAATGAACTATGGCTTTTACGAAGTTGACAGCGTAGAAGGAGTTTGGAGGACAGGAGCTGAGGAGAATCCGAACCTCGGCCACAAAATTAAGCCTAAGGGAGGTTACTTCCCGGTTCCTCCAAACGACCAGCTTGACCACATAAGGAAGATTATGGCTATGAAAATGGAGGAGGCGGGGCTCGTAATAGAGGCTCTCCACCACGAGGTTGCTACCGGCGGACAGTGTGAAATTGACTTTAGGTTTGGAACACTGGTTGAGGCTGCAGACAACGTTCAGTGGCTCAAGTATATCGTTAAGAACGTTGCTAAGATGTTTGGAAAGACCGCAACCTTTATGCCAAAGCCTATTTTCGGGGATAATGGTTCAGGTATGCACGTTCATATGTCAATCTGGAAGAACGGAGAAAACCTCTTCCACGGGGAGAGTTACAGTGGGCTCTCTGAAACCGCCCTCTACTTCATAGGAGGAATTATTAAGCACGCAAAGGCAGTTTGTGCCTTTACTAACCCGACTGTTAACTCCTATAAGAGGCTCGTCCCTGGATATGAAGCTCCCGTTAACCTGTGTTACTCTGCAAGGAACCGTTCTGCTGCAATAAGGGTTCCCGTTGTTGTGTCCCCTAAAGCTAAGAGGATTGAGGTAAGGTTCCCCGATCCATCTGGAGCTCCTTACCTTACGTTTACCGCTCTCCTCATGGCTGGTCTTGACGGAATTGAGAACAAAATACACCCAGGGGAGCCCGTTGATAAGAACCTCTACGACCTTCCACCGGAGGAGCTCGTTGACATTCCAACAGTTCCAGCTTCCCTTGATGAGGCACTTGATGCCCTTGAGAAGGACTATGAGTTCCTTACAAAGGGCGGCGTAATGAGTGAGCAGTTCATTGAGGATTACATTGAGTACAAGCGTAAAGAGGAGATAGATCCTGTTCGCCTAAGGCCGACACCTATGGAGTTTTTCCTCTACTACGACGTGTAAACTAGGCTTAAAATTGACAAAATCGGGGCTCCTTCGGGAGCCCTTTTTAATTTCTGGAGGTTTGATGGGAAGGAACGTCTTTGATGAAGCTGCAAAAACTTGGGATGAAAAGCCTTCAAGGGTAGAAAACGCTCAAAAGGTCGGAAGTGCTATTTTGGAGTTTTTACCTGTCAGTAAAAGATGGAGAGCCCTTGAAATCGGTGCAGGGACGGGGCTTTTAACCTTTTACCTTCAACCCTATTTAGGTGAGATTGTTGCAGTTGATTCTTCAAGGGGAATGGTTGAAGTCCTTAAGGAGATGGACGCTGAAACTCAACTTCCAGAGGGTAAGTTTAACCTTATTTTTCTCCACATGACCCTTCACCACGTTAAGGACGTTCTTTCCCTATTTAAAAAGCTAAGAGGACTCTTACTTCCGGGAGGCTTTTTAGCAGTTGGAGACCTTTTAAAGGAGGACGGAACTTTCCATAAGGATAACTCTAGCGTTTTCCACTTTGGATTTGGTGTGTCCAATAAAAATTGGGAACCATTGCATAGCAACACCTTGACGTTACCCAGTATATTAAGAGCTCTAACATTGATATAGGCTTTGTAACATAACACCTTGGGTAACAGGAAGCTTCACCATTATTGGACACAGCACTTTGGATTTAGCAAAGAGGAGCTCTTTAACTACTTTAAGGAGGCAGGGCTTGAACCCTACTTCTTTGAAATTGTTCACAAAATAGAAAGGAACGGTAGAGACTATCCGATATTTTTAGGAGTTGCTAAAACTCCCTTGAGATAAGGTCTGCTAACGTTTCCCTTTGCCTAATTACTTTAAAGTTGCTTCCGTCAACTAAGACTTCTGCAGGCCTTGGCCTTGAGTTGTAGTTGCTGGCCATTGAGAAGCCGTAAGCACCTGCACTGAAAACAGCTAAAAGTTCCCCTTCTTTAAGGAAGGGAAGGGGCCTATCCTGACCGAACTGATCTCCACTTTCGCAGATTGGTCCGACAACCGTTACCTTAACTCTTCCTCCAGCAATTTCCTTTACCGGTTCTATGTGGTGGTAAGCTTTGTATAGGGAAGGTCTTGCAAGGTCGTTCATTCCAGCGTCAACCACGTAGAAGAGTTTTTCTGGAGTTTCTTTTCTGTAAAGGAGTTTAGTTACTAAAATCCCTGCGTTCCCTACGATTCTCCTCCCTGGCTCAAGGATTAGCTTGCAGTTAACCTCTTTTACGTGTGGAATTAGAGCTTCAGCTAAAGCTTTTGCAGGAACGGGCTTTTCATCTGGTTTATAGTTGATTCCAAGTCCTCCCCCTGCATCAAAGTACTCAACTTCAACTCCTCTGCTTTGGAGCTCCTTTACAAGCTCCTTTACCTTTGAAGCTGCCTCTTCAAAGGCTGAAACGTCTGTAATCTGAGAGCCTATGTGGAAGTGAACTCCGATGGGCTTTAGGTACCTGCTCTCCTTTGCCTTTCTGTAGAGCTTTAAAGCCGTCTCAAAGTCTACTCCAAACTTTGAACTCCTCAGTCCAGTGGCTATGTAGGGGTGAGTCTTTGGGTTAACCTCTGGGTTAACTCTGACTGCTATGGGAGCTACTTTGTTTAACCTTTCTGCTACACTCTCTATTTTAAGGAGCTCCCCCTCACTTTCAACGTTAAACATTAAGATTCCCCTTTCAAGGGCAAACTCTATTTCGTCTTCCCTCTTTCCTACCCCGGCAAAGAGGATCTTTTTAGGCTCTATCCCTGCCGTTATTGCCCTGAAGATTTCACCAACGGATACAGTATCTGCTCCCGCTCCGAGCTCCTTTAAGACCTTTAAGACCCAGACGTTTGAGTTTGACTTAACCGCAAAGGCTATTAAAGGGTTAACTTCACTGAAGGCTTCCTCAATTTCCCTGTAGGCTTTTTCAATTGCTCTCTTACTGTAAATGTAGACCGGTGTTCCGACTTCTTCAGCTATCTCTCTAACCTTTGTTTCTTCAACGTAGAGCTCTCCACTTTTGTAACCAATAGAGGGGAAAATTTCTTTCACCTTACTCCTCCTACTTTATAAAGCTCCTCTTCTCCTTTGCCTTCTGAAAGAACTCCTTTAGGCCTTCCTTATCTTCTTTCTCTATTAACCTCTCAACTTCCGTTAGAGCTTCCTTAAACCGCTTTATTGATTTAAGTATGTTTTCCCTATTTCCTATACATATATCCCTCCACATAATTGGGTCACTCATTGCAATCCTAGTAAAGTCCCTAAAACCGCCACCTGTAAACTCAAATAGATTTTCGCCGGTGTCTTCCGATAACTTCCCTATTGCGTTAACTATTGAGTAGGCAACCACGTGGGGAAGGTGGCTGACTGCAGCAAATACTCTATCGTGATGATATGGGTCCATTTCTATTACTTTAGAACCTAACTTTTCCCACAGCTTCTTAATTTTCTCCTTTGCCTTAGGGTCTGTCTTCTCTGTAGGGGTTAGTATGAACTTTGCGTTTTCAAAGAGGTTTTCAACAGAATTTTCTACTCCCGACTTTTCCGTTCCTGCTATTGGGTGTCCTCCAACAAAAGGGGCAACTCCTTCCAAAATTTCCTCACACCTTTTAACCAGTTCTCCCTTTACACTTCCGAGGTCTGTTACTATACATCCCTCCTTTATGTGAGGTTTAACTTGTTTAAGGACGCTTTCATATACTCCAACCGGAGTTGCAAGAACGATTAGATCGGCATTTATTGCTATAGAGTGCTTTATACTTCCCCTGTCTATGATTTCAAGCTCTATTCCCTTCTCTATGGCTTCTGGGTTAATGTCAACGGCAGTAATTCTTCCTGGGAAACCTTTTAACTTTAGGTTAAGCGCAAATGAACCTCCGATTAACCCAAGTCCTACTATGCATATTTCGTTAAATTCCCATTCCAATTTTTACCCCTTCTATCTGAGTTGAGAGTAAAAAGTTAAAATTTTGCAAGAATTTTCAAGGGCAGATAGGTATTTTAAAGCTTCCTCAATGTTCCTTCCTACTGCAAATGGTCCGTGGCTGTAAACTACTGCAACCGGACACTTCCTTAAAAGACCGGGTAATCTCTTGGCAACCTCCTCTGAGGATACCACTTCTTTAGCTTTTAAAACGGGTATTTTGTCTCCAAGGAGTAGTTTACTTTCGGAGTCTAAAGGTTCTATCTCGTTGAATTTTAAAGAACAGGCAACGGTGTAAGGGGAGTGGGTGTGAAGGAGTGCTTTAACTCCGGTTAGGTTCTTATAGATTGCCCTGTGAACTTTTAGCTCAACTGAGGCAAACCTGTCAAGGGAGGGGTTTTCATTGATAGTTGTTACTACAAAGTCTTCAGGTTGAAGTCTTCCTAAACTTTTACCTGAACGTTTTATGATTATAAAGTCTCCAGCTCTGCAGCTAAGGTTCCCTCCGTGGCTGTCGGTTAGGCCAAGTTGAAAGGTTAATTTTGCTACCTCAATGAGTTCTAACCTCTCCTTTAAGAAGGGGAGCATTCAGACCTCCTTAAATAAAAAAGCCGCCACTAAATGGCGGCTTTAGTTAAGTTCTCTAGGGAGTATTTTATCTCTTCTTCCTCAACCTTTCCATCGCTATTTGGATGGAGGCCCTTAACCTATCAATTGCTATTGCAAGTTTTGTAATTTCATCCTTCACTTCTTCTTCCTTCATTCCCCTCACGCCAAGGTCAATATCAAGCTTACCGAGGCTTATGTCGTGAGCGGCTTTAGTTAACCTTTCAATTGGAGTAATGATTTCCCTCTTAGCAAAGTACCAGAAGATTAAGAAAGCTAGGATTAGAGCTCCAATATTCCAGAAATCAATAAAGTTAAGGGCAGTTGAAAGGACTCCCGGCGGTAAGATCGTTACGCTTATGATACCTCTTAGGTCACCCTCCTTGTATCCTGTTGCCCTTCTAACTGCTTCTTCTCCGTACTTTGCAACCATAGCTTTGTAGAGGGTCGGATCAATTTCACTTTGAGTTCCGTGGCACTTTAAACAAGCTTTCTTAACTTTGATTGCCTTTGCAAACCTAAACTTATCTCCATCCCAGCTCCAAAATTCATCTTTCCCTGAAGGAAGTTCCTTTTTAATTACCGATATTGCCTTTTTCTCCCAGCTGTCTGGTTTGCTCTCCTTTGCCATGTACCTGTCTGAAACTACCTTGAAGCTCCATCCGTACTCAACGTTGGAGAGCTTTGAAAGTTCCCTCGTGGCTAAGGCAGGGTTGTGTAAGTAGAAGTGTAAGTTTGATAGGTTACCTAAACTTTCCTCACTGTTAAAAGCTTTAACTATTCCATTATCACTCTCTAATTCCATTAAGTAGCCGATATCTGGTGAGTACTTGTTCATAGTCCATAGGCCACCAAAACTGGCTGCCCATTTCCTGAAGATCAGTATTTCCTGAGAAATACTTCTACCTTGATTTACCAGAGCGTTGTTGTAAGTTTTTTGAAGAAGGTGGATAAAGGATAGGGTAGCTAAGACGACCACAATTAAAAATACGATTAAAACTTTCTGTCCGATAGTTAAGTTTTTAAGCTTCATCGGAGCCTCCCTCTAAAATCTGTAGGAAATCTTCTTTTAATCTATCCCTACACTTTTCTCCCTCAATTAAGCAAGTGTCGGGAATCTTTTCAAGGATTGTATCAATAAACCTTGGAATTAAGTCAGTAGGTAGTTGACTAATTTCCATATCTTCAAGGGTTTCTTCAATTAAGAACTCCCCCATAGGGCCCATTGTTTCAACGAGGAGTTCTCTGATTTTTTCTAACTTCTCTTCAGGTACAAAGGAGGTCAGAGTTTTAGTCTCTCCCTTTGTTGCTTTAAGAGCTTTTGTTTCTTCTTCTCCTTCTTTCTCTTTTATTAAATTGTGTTTAAGTAAAAGCTGTAGAGTTTTTGTAGCCTCACTAAAAGAACTTCCTTTCACTAAGAGAGTATCCCATATAGGTGTTCCCCTACAGATTGAAACTAGGAGCTTCCAGCTTTCAGATGTTATTGTAATGGGAAGGTTGGCTCTCTCGTAAAGTGTAAAGACTTTGTTATTTTTAAGAGCTTCTTTTACTTCTTGATCCAGTTCATCCTCTTCTTTGGTAAAGTTCATCATAATGTTAAGTGTATCTACACTTCCTATTCCTTCAAGTGAGATAGGTTTTTCAAGGAACAGGAATCTACCTTTGTCCCAGAGGGCTATGTGGTGAAGGAGGAAGTCTACTGCTTCGTTTAGGGGAATTTCTCCGGATACGGTTCTTTCCCTCAATACCTTTAAAGCTGGAACGTTTGCGGAAAAGTCTATCGCCTTTCCATCTTTAAAGAAGATTGTTATACTTTGGATGTCAGATCTTAGGTTAACCTCCCCCGACTTCTTTCCCATTGTGATAACTTGAAGTAGGTCTAGAATTTCTGAGTAGGATTTAAAGTCTCCCCTTAGTTCCATGATTGCTCCATTGCTCCAATTAAATTTTATATTTTATCTCTGAAGTATAATAATCGTATCATAAATTAGTTTGAGAGGGAAGCAGATGTCAAAGTCAATAAACGAGGATATTAAAGCAGGAAAGAGCGTTTACCACATACAGACAGAGTACTATAAGTCTTCTGGAAAGATTGTTACTACCATTTTTAAAGATGGTCGTTCTGTTAAAAGGCTTGAGAAGGAAGTTTCCGACGTTTCAGAGGAGGAACTGAATCAGGAAATTGAAAAGTTCCATAGGTATGTCCTTGATAGATTAAAAGGCCTTAAGAAAAAGGAAGTTCCAGCCCTTAGTTCTTCTGAGAGGAAGTTCTCTGTTCCACAAGAGCTCTATGAGCGTTTGTTGATAGAGATCTCTCCCTTCTTTGGCATAGCTTCAGCTTTTGTCCTTGATGAGGCCATTGATTCAGCCAGCGATGTCTCTTCTTTTATTGAGGCCTTGACTTCTGACCTTTCAGAGGATCAAAAGGAAATCCTCGTTTCAAAGGTTAAGCCCCTTATTGAAGACCAAGTTTTAGTTTCTAAAGAAGAGGAAGTTACTGAAGATGAGGAGAAGTTTGATTTAACTCCAGAGTTAGAGGAAAAAATCCTCTCTATTTTATCTGAGTACTTTGGAATAATGGCGTCTTCCGTTTTTGAGGACTCTGTTAAGGAGTGGGAGCTTACCGGAAGGAGCTATGAAGAACTTGTAGATGTAATATCTTCCCACGGTGATACAGAAGAGGAGAGGGAAAAGATAAGGACCAGGCTTATGTTTCTGCAAACGTAGGGTTAAACTTTAGGCCTAACTTATTGCCGAAAACTTTTAGGGCTTCCAGTTCTTCCTTTCCTAAGTGGAAGTTAAGGGTTTCTAAATACTTTTTACATAAGCCTTTTGGTAAGTTAAGTTTTCTAGAGTACTTTTCACATATTTCCTCGTAGGATCTCTCTCCGATGTCCCTTGAATTTAGGAGTTTTTTGTAGAACTCTTTAATCTCCTTTTCCTTTTCTCTATAGCTTTCCTTTCTGGCCGCCCAGACTGCGAAGACGAAGGGAAGTTCTGTTAGGTTAAACCACTCCTCTGCTAGGTCGTATATGAAGGGATAGCGTTTAGAGTGGAGGAGCTTTAAAGCATCATCTCCTATTGCAAGTAGGGCTTTGGGGTTTGTTGGTAGTTCGTCCTCTTTCATAGAGTAGTAGTGGAAGTTTGGTTCTACTCCGTACACCTCCCTTAATAGGTATTTAAGGAGTTCCTTTGAGGTCATGGAGCTCTTTGTGAGCCAGACATCCTTCCTGTGGAGCTGGTGAATTGGAACCGTTGAAAAGAAGAGAACGCTCATAACCTTTTTCTTAGCAGATATTGAAAAGTCGGGGAAAAGCAAGTACCTATCCTGATTCTTTAGGAACTCGTAGGAGGATATTACCGAAATATCAAGGAAACCTTCTCTTAAAAGTCTGTTTAACTCTGAAGGAACGTCATCGGTAAACTTTACTCCCTTTAAAGGGACTTCTCCTTTAACGAATCCGTAGTAAACTGGAACTGTATTGAGATACTCTATCTTTCCTACTTTTAACATTCTTTCAACCTCTGAAGTGTTCTGCATACTGAACAGACGGGAGCCGTTGTCGGCATTCCGCAGACTTGACACTCGTTGAGTTCAACTTTTCCTCTAATTTCCTTTTCAAAGATAGGCTTAGCTTTCCTTAAAAACTCTTTGTAGAACCTGAGCTTTGTACCTGGCATCTGGTGTTCAAGGTACGCTAGGGCCCTTTTAAAGTGACTTGAAGTGGCCTCTTTTGCGTTTGGACATCCGGTTTCCATATATTTAATTTCGTTGAGTATTGCATAGCTTACTGTTTCTTTCTCTGTTAGGAAGCAGAAAGGCTTTACTTTCCTTGCAAAACCTCCTTCTTCAGGTAAAACAGGGCTCTGTCTTCCGAGATATCCAACCTCCCACCTGATCGTGTTTGATAGGAGAAGTGCGCTCTCATCGTCAAGGTTATGGCCGGTGGCGACAACTTTAAAACCTTTTTCTTTTGCTATTTTATTCATTAGATACCTTTTGAAGCTACCGCAGACGGAGCAGACATCCTTCCTTTTACTTCCCTTTGCTATTTCTTCAATAGTATAGCCGAACTCTTCTTTTAAGTTAAAGACTATCAGTGGTCTTTCAATTCTATCTGAGAACTTCCTGCAGATCTCAAGGGATTTTTTTGAGTAGTCCCACTTTTCAATTCCAAGGGAGATGTGGAGGCCGTAGGTCTCGTACCCTAACTTGTTCAGTGCAAACCATAAGGATAGGCTGTCCTTTCCTCCCGAAACTGCTACTAAAACCTTCTCCTTCCTTGAGAACATTTTGAACTCTTTTATCGTCTTTTCTGTCTGTCTTTCAAACCACTCAATGAAGTGTTCTCTACAAAGGGCAAGTCTGTGGTGGCGGAGGTAGATTACTGCCTTTTCCCTTTTCCCTTTACTCTTACAGATTTTACAGAGCACTTTTTAAAGCCTCCTTCAGCTCGTTAAGTGTAACAGTTGCAGTTCCTACTTTGCCTACAACTATTCCTGCTGCAAGGTTTGCTACTTCTGCTGCTGTAAAGGGATCTGCTCCGCTTACAAAGGCTAGGGCAAATGTACTAATTACCGTATCTCCTGCTCCGGTTACGTCGTAGACCTGTTTTGCCCTGGTTGGTATGTGTTTTACTCTACTTTTAGTTATCACCGACATTCCTTTTTCGCTCCTCGTTATAACGGCGAAGTCAAGTTGGAACTTCTCTATTAGCTTCTTTCCTGCTGTTTCGGCTTCTTCATTTGTTTCCGGTCTAATTCCAACAGCTTGAAAAGTTTCCTTTATGTTTGGAGTCATCGTTGTAACGTTTTTGTAAACCTTAAAGTTTTTCTCCTTCGGGTCAAGGAAAATGGGAGTTTTCTCCTTTACCTTACCTGTAACTTTGAAGAGATTTTTAGTTACTACTCCCTTTCCGTAATCTGAAATTACTATTCCGTCAAACTCTTCGTAGTTGTTTAAAAGGAATGAGAGGATTTTGTTTTCTACTTCCTTTGTGACCTCCTCTCTGCACTCCCAATCTACCCTTAGTAACTGTTGGGATGAGGCTATTATTCGGGTTTTCTTTGTAGTCGGTCTTGAAGGGTCTTCTATTAGAGTCTCTGTCGGAACTCCAACCTTCTTTAACTCCTCCTTTAACTTCCTTCCGTCCTCATCTCCTCCAACTACTCCTAGAGGAACTGCAAAGGCTCCTAAAGAAACGAGGTTAGCAACTACGTTTGCCGCTCCTCCCGGTCTTATCTCTATTCCTTTTGCCTCTACTACAGGTACGGGGGCTTCAGGGGAAATCCTCTCAACTTTCCCTTCAATGTACTCGTCAAGCATAAAGTCGCCTATTACGAGGATTTTTTTACCTACAAAGCTTTCCAGGAGCCTTGGATTAAACAAGTCCTTCCCCCTTAAAGCTAAAGAAGTTTTCCTCTGTAACGATTATGTGGTCTAGGAGCTCTATTCCGAGAATTTTGCAGGCCTCCTTTAACTTTTCCGTTATGTGAATATCCTCAGGGCTTGGCTTTAAACTTCCGGATGGATGGTTGTGGAATAGGATTATCCCTTCTGCAAGGTCCTTTACGGCGGGCCTTAAAATTTCCTTTGCCCTTACAGAGACTCTGTTTGAAGCGCCCCTTGCAACTTTATGAATTCCAATGACCTCTCCAGCCGAGTTAAGGGTTAAAATACCGAGTTCCTCAACCTTTAACTTATCAACCAGTGGTTTTATTACCTCAAAGGCGTCCTTCGGGGACTTTACCTTTTTAGGGCTGAGACTGTTTGCGGCTCTCCTGCCAACTTCAAATGCAGCTATTAAGGTTATGGCCTTTGCCTTTCCCAGCCCTTTAAATGAGGTAAGTTCCTGAAGGGAGGCTTCGGAGATTTTCCTCAAGTTGCCAAATTCCTTTAGGAGTTCCCTTGCAAGTGTAACGGCGCTCTTTCCGTTAGTTCCCGTTCTAAGGAGGACGGCAAGGAGCTCCGAGTCGGTAAGGCTCTCCACTCCAAACTTCTCAATCTTTTCCCGGGGCCTATCCTCCTCTGGGAGCTCCTTGATCCTATCCAAATTACTCTCCTTCAAGCTTCTTAAGGACTTCCCTACACCTTGGGCATACGCCGTCAATTAGCTGGGCGTACATCCAACACCTTGGGCACTTCTCTCCTTCTGCCCTTTCAATTACTACCTTAACGCCCTTCAAGGTTTCTGTATCTTCAACTGCGTTTTCGGGGGCCTCTTCAATTGGTAAAACTTCTGCTTGAGAAGTTATAAATACAAAGGGTAGTTCCTCTTCGTAATTCTTTAACAGGTCGTAAAGTTCCCCTTTTGCGTAAACCTTTGCCTTGGCTTCAAGTGGATGGTTTACCAGTTCCTTCTTCCTTGCTTCTTCTAGGGCTTTATTAACAACTCCTTTTACCTTTATTAGTGTATTCCACCTACTGAGTACTTCCTCATCAACTTTTTCACAGAGGGCGGGAAACTCCTCAAGGAAGATTGACTCCTTTTCCCTTCCCGGTAGGTAGGAGTAGGCTTCTTCCGCTGTAAATGAGAGAATTGGAGCTATTAAGGTAAGTAGGCCGTAGAGGATTCTGTAAATTGCAGTTTGTGAACTCCTTCTTCTCTTTGAATTTGGGTGTTCGCAGTACAGGGAGTCTTTACTTATATCAAGGTAAATAGCAGAAAGCTCGTTTGAGCAGTACTCGTAGAGCTTCCTAAATATCCTGTTAAACCTGTAGTTTTCGTAGTCTTCTATTACTTCATTTGTAATCTGGTAGAACCTGTTGAGTGCCCACTTATCAAGTTCGTGGAGTTCATCGTAAGGTAGTGATTCGTTAGGGTTAAAGTCGTAAAGGTTTCCAAGCATGAACCTGATCGTATTCCTTATCTTCCTGTAGGCATCGCTTACGCCCTTTAGGATGTTCTTTGAGATTCTTACGTCTTCTGTGAAGTTTTCACTTGAAACCCAGAGTCTGAGGATATCTGCTCCAAACTCCTTTATAACGTCAAGGGGAGAGATAACGTTTCCAAGGCTCTTACTCATCTTGTAACCTTTCTCATCAAGGGTGAAGCCGTGGGTAAGGACTGAACGGTATGGGGCCTTCCCCCTAGTTCCACAAGACTCTAATAGGCTAGCCTGGAACCATCCCCTGTGCTGGTCTGAACCTTCAAGGTAGAGGTCTGCAGGCCAGGAGAGCTCCACTCTCCTTTCAAGGACGGCTGCATGGGAAGAGCCTGAATCAAACCAGACGTCTAAAATGTCCATCTCCTTCTCAAACTCTTCTCCTCCACACTTTGGACACTTAAAACCGGGAGGGAGGAGCTCCTTAGCATCTTTTACGTACCAGGCGTCAGCACTCTCCTTTTCAAATATGTTAGCTACCCTCTCTGCAATCTCCTTACTGTATATGAGCTCTCCGCACCCTTTACAGTAGAAGGCAACTATCGGAACTCCCCAAATTCTCTGCCTTGAAATACACCAATCGGGTCTGTTTTCAACCATATTTCTAATTCTCGTTCTTCCCCACTCTGGAATCCAACTTACCCTATCAATTTCACTGAGGGCGGTTTCCCTAAGAGTTGGTTTCCCTTTATCAAGAGCTATAAACCACTGAGGTGTAGCTCTAAAAATTACCTTTCCCTTACACCTCCAGCAGTGGGGATAGGAGTGGGTAATCTCTCCGGCGTAGAGTAAATTTCCCAGCTCTTTTAGCTTTTCAATTATTACTTTGTTTGCTTCCCAGATTTTCATTCCCTTTAACCACTGGGGAGCTTCGTCGGTAAACCTTCCGTAGTCATCAACGGGAACTAAAATAGGTAGGTTGTACTTGAGTCCAACCTGGTAGTCCTCTTCTCCGTGTCCTGGAGCTATATGAACAAGTCCTGTACCTGTATCTGAAGCTACGTAGTCTGCTAAAACTACTTTACCTTCTCTATCAATAAAGGGATGGGTGTAGGTTAACCCTTCAATTTCGCTTCCTTTAAACTCCTTTACAACCTCCCCTTCAAGGCCCGTTTTCTCCTTAAAGTCGTTAAGGAGCTCTTTAGCAACTATTAAGTTCCCCTTTTCCGTCTTCAGGATTACGTATTTAAGTTCAGGGTTTACCGCAATTGCAACATTTGCAGGTAAAGTCCAGGGAGTTGTTGTCCATATAACTAAGTAGGTCTCTTCTGGAAAATCCTTAACCTTAAATGCAACGTAAATTGAAGGGGATTTCTCCTCCCAGTACTCAATTTCTGCTTCTGCAAGGGCAGTTACGCAGGATGGGCACCAGTAAACAGGTTTTTTAGCCCTGTAGACTAGACCTTTTTCAAAGAACTTGCCAAGTTCCCTTACTATGTCGGCCTGGTATTTTGGATCCATAGTTATATACGGATTTTCCCAATCTCCCAGTACTCCCAGCCTTATAAACTCTTCCTTTTGAGTCTTTACCCACTTTTCAGCGTAGTTCCTACACTTCTTCCTAACTTCTACCGGGTCAACTTCGTCCTTCCTCTTCTTAATTTCCTTAAAAACAGCCCTTTCAATGGGTAGACCGTGGCAGTCCCATCCGGGTACGAAGGGAGCTTGGTACCCCTGCATTAGCTTGGACTTTATGACTATATCCTTAAGGATCTTGTTGAGGGCATGGCCTATGTGAATGTGGCCGTTTGCGTAAGGTGGGCCGTCGTGAAGGATGAACTTGTCGTCACACTTGTGCTCTTCTAAAACTTTTTTGTAAAGTCCGATTTCCTGCCACTTCTTAAGTATTTCAGGTTCCTTCTTGGGTAAGTTTCCCCTCATAGGGAACTGGGTCTTGGGAAGGTTAAGAGTCTCCTTGTAGTCTTTACCGGCCATTACATTCCTCCTGCCGTTGGTGGCTCTATTTTAGCAGAGGTTGGGGAAGGGGGGATTTTTGAAGGGGGTAGGAAACCCTACCCCTCAGTGTGGGCCCTGTGGCACTCAATTAGGTTGTCAATGTCACCGTCAAGGACGTAAACGTTAACGTATCCCATCGCTTCAAGGAAGCCGGCCACTCTATTTGCCAACTTTCCGTCTTTACACCCTACTAAAATAGGGTGGTTCTTTGGTTTAGGTAGCCTGTCAAGGTTTTCGGGGAGCTCGGGATAAGGGATGTAAACTGCTCCGGGAATCCCTATTTCCTCGGCATTCTCCCTCTCTACATGCTCAGGAGGTCTAACGTCAAGGACGAATGCTCCCAATTCCTTAATTAGTTCCCTTGCTCTGTGGAGGTCTACGTTTCCGTAAAGGGGCTTTTCCTTGTCGGCCTTGATGGCCTCCTTCAGGTTTTCAATTAGGATTTCAATGCTCATCTCTCCCTCCTTTTATTTGGTTTCTAGATTTAATCTAATTCTCTAGAATTCTCCTTCAACGATTACGTCTCCGGTCATTTCTGGGGGGATTTCTTCTCCTAGGATGTAGAGTATAGAGGGAGCTATGTCCCCCAGAATTCCCACTACAGGGATTCCTCCAAACTCTTCCGGAAGGTTTACGTCTTTTTTCTTCCTCCTCCTAACGCCGTAAGCACCACACTGACCCTTTACAACAACAAAGGGAACCGGGTTTGTAGTATGGGCGGTCCATGGACCTCCCGTTTCTGGGTCAACCATCTGCTCAGCGTTTCCGTGGTCTGCCGTAACTACGGCAATTCCTCCTTCCTCTAAGGTTGCCTTTACAACTTTCTTCAAGCACTTATCAACAGCCTCAATTGCCTTAATGGTTGCTTCAAGGTTTCCGGTATGGCCGACCATATCTGGGTTTGCAAAGTTGACAACCACTAGCCTGTACTTTCTGCTCTTTATTCCCTCAACTACTTTCTGGGCGACTTCAAATGCGCTCATTTCAGGTTTAAGGTCGTAAGTTGGGACTTTAGGGGAAGGTACCAGTATCCTCTCTTCCCCTGGGAAGGGCTCCTCCCTTCCACCGTTAAAGAAGTAGGTAACGTGGGCGTACTTTTCAGTTTCTGCTACCCTCAGCTGTTTGTAGCCAAGTTTTGATATTACTTCTCCGAGCACGTTTTTAAGTTCCTGAGGAGGGAAAGCAACTTTAAATGGGAAGGATTCATCGTAGAGGGTCATAGTTGCAACCATCTTTGGCTTTACGACTTTTTTTCTATTAAACCCTTCAAAATCTGGAAGGCCTACTGCTGAGACTATCTGTCTCATCCTGTCGGCCCTAAAGTTGAAGAAGAAGACAACGTCCCCGTCCTCAATTAAGCACTCCGGTGAAATTACGTAGGGTTTAACGAACTCGTCGGTTTCTCCCCTTTTGTATGCATCCATTAGGGCTTTAAGTGGGTCTTTACAGTGGTAACCTTCTCCGAGGACGAGAGCGTTGTAGGCCATTTCCGTCCTGTCCCAACGTTTGTCCCTGTCCATGTAGTAGTATCGGCCTCCCATCGTGCCGATCTTTCCAACTCCAAGCTCTTTGATTTTCTCAATTAAAGCCCTTAAGTACTTCTCTGCGCTTTTTGGAGGGGTGTCCCTTCCGTCCAGAATTGGATGGATGCATACGTTCTTAACTCCAAACTCCTTTGCAAGCTCTAAAAGGGCAAAGAGGTGTTCTATGTGGCTGTGAACTCCTCCGTCTGATAGGAGGCCTACAAAGTGGAGCTTTCCACCCTCTCTAGCCTTTTTAAAGATTTCCTTTAGAACGGGATTTTCCTTAGCTTTCCCTTCCTTAAAGGCCTTGGTAATCCTTACAATGTCCTGCCAAACGATTCTTCCGGCTCCTATGTTCATATGGCCAACTTCAGAGTTTCCCATCTGTCCTTCAGGTAGCCCTACTGCTTCTCCGGAGGCTTTTAGTAGGCCTTTAGGGTACGTTTTCCACAGGTAATCCCAGAAAGGGGTTTCTGCAAGGGCTATTGCATTTCCCTCCTTCTCAGGACTGTATCCAAATCCGTCAAGGATTACTAAAGTTACAAACCCTGCCATAGTCACCTCTCGTTAAATGAAAATTGTTTTCAATAAGGATAGTCTTCATAGAAGACCTTTTCAAGGTAAAGTCCATCTGCAGGTGCTAAGAAGGGAGCTCTCTCCCTGTTCCTTCCTTCAAGAATCTCTTTTACGTCTTCAGGTTTTAACTTTCCCTCCCCTACTTTTACAAGGGTTGCCACCATTACCCTAACCATGTGCCTTAGGAAGGAGCGACCCCAAACTCTTATCTCTATTGTATTTCCGATTTTCTCAATCTTTATCTCATTTACTTCCCTAATAGGGTTAACCTCTTTGCTCCTGTCCTTTTTGCTGAAGGAGGTAAAGTCATGGACTCCAATCAGAAAACTGGAGGCTTCAGCCATCTTTTCAGTATTTAGGGGAAAGGGAAAGAACCAACTCCTTCTGTACTCAAAGGGACTAGGAATTGAACGGTTAAATATCCTGTAAAGGTACTCCTTTCCCTTTGCGTTCCTCCTTGAGTCAAAGTCTAAAGGGACTTCCTCAATCTTAATTACTTTAATATCGGGAGGTAGGAGACCGTTTAGTCCTCTCATTAGTTTCTCCTTTGGTATCTCTTTTTCAGTCTTAAAGTTTGCAACTTGACCCCTTGCGTGGACTCCTGCATCTGTCCTGCTTGCTCCTAGCAGCTTTACCTCTTCCTTCAAAATTGTTCTTAAAGCCTTTATTATTTCACCTGCTACTGTTGGTTTATCAGGTAGAACCTGCCAGCCGTAGTAGTTAGTTCCTAAGTACTCAACTGTAAGTTTCAAATTCCGCAACTCTTCCTCCTATTTGGTATCTTTCCTCTTAATTTAAAGGAGGTTTAACTTGAAAGTTCAAACTGAGAGTCTAATTGTAAGCGTTTTAATAATACTTGCAGGAATTGGGGCCCTTGAGGTTGGCTTTTCCTCTTCAATCTTTGAAATCCTTGCAGGAACTTTTGCTTCAAACTTCTTAAAGTTGGGAGACCTTCCCTGGATAGACTTCCTCTCAAACCTGGGCCTTTTAGGTTTAATGTTCTTTGCAGGGCTAGAAACAGATCCGGAGCTCCTAAGGAAGCACTTTTTAAAGAGCCTATTTATAGGGTTTTCCTCTTACTTCTTCCCCTTAGTGAGCGTTTTCTACTTCTCCCACTATATACTCGGCTACTCCTTTGAGGCCTCTATACTTATTGGAATCGCCCTCTCTACAACCTCCTTGGCCCTCGTTTATCCCCTGTTGAAGGAGAAGGGACTTTTGAACTACCCTGCCGGTCAAATTCTACTTGCAGGTGCTATGGTTGTTGACATTTCAAGTATGTTAACGATGAGCTTTCTGTTTGAGGGAATAAACGTATATAACTTGGTCTTTACAGCTGTTCTCGTCCTTCTTCTGTTCCGTCTTCCAAAGTGGGGTGAGAAGCTCTTTGAAAGGTACAGCGGAAATCAGATTGAGTTTAAGACAAGGTTTATAGTGATAGTCCTTGTCGCCCTTGGTTTTCTCTCAGAGCAAGTTCACATTAACGAAGCGGTCCTTGCCTTTACTACGGGAATATTCTTTGCAGAGCTCTTTAGGAAGGATAAAGTTATAGAGAAGAAGATAAGGGCTTTAATATTCGGTTTCTTGGCTCCCTTCTTCTTCTTTAAGGCCGGCTACTCTGTGAAGCTCTCCGTAGTCTCTTTAAAGGTTATTTTCTTAGCCCTCTTTTTAGGGTCAATAGCCTTTGTAACTAAGTACGTTGGAACAGTATATGCAACTGCTAACCTCTTTAAGGGTGCCGTTTACAAACTTGCCGGACTCTTCTTTAACATGAGGTTGACCTTCGGTATAGTGGCCTCTGTTTTTGGTCTTGAAGCAGGCTTAATTGATGAAGAGACTTACGTTGCCCTTCTTCTAATAATAGTGTCAACGTCCCTTGTTGCCTCGGTTATATCTAACCGCTTTCCCCACGAGACCAGTGAAGACCTCCTTGAGGATATATTTAAGATTTGAGGCTTTCTGGTAGAATTGGAAAGAAATTTTGTGAGGTTTTTTTGAAGTTTTCTCCCTCTAAGCCTTTGACTGTTGGCTTTGAGCTTGAGGTTCAGATAGTAGATTCTAAGGACTTTTCTCTAAAGAGCTCCTCATCGGAAATTTTTAGGTCCATCAGCTCTTCTCTCATCCAGAAGGAGTTCCTAGACTCAATGTTGGAGTTTGTTAGTTCTCCCCATGAGACTCCAGAGAATGCGGTTGAGGAAGTTTTTAATGAGGTTAAGAGAGTTTTAGACTTGGGAAGGGAGAGAGGCTTTCTCCTTTCAGCCTCCGGAACCCACCCTTTTGCCAAACCTGAAAGTGTTAGAGTAACTGAAAATGATAGGTACCTTAGATTACTTGAAGAGTTTCAGGAGATTTTAAGGAACTTTCTAATTTACGGACTTCACATTCACGTAGGTTTTCCAGATGAAGAGAGCATGATAAATGCCTATAACGTTTTTGTTGAGTACTCTCCACTCTTCCTTGCCCTATCTGTTTCCTCTCCTTTCTTTAGGGGGAGGAATACGGGGATTTACTCTTACAGGAGCAAACTCTTTGAGCAACTTCCAAGGGCAGGTGTTCCGCAGCAGTTTTCTTCGTATGAGGAGTTTCTTGATCTCTTTTCTATCTTAAAGGAGACACAAACAGTTGAGAGTTTAAAGGACGTGTGGTGGGACGTAAGGCCGAGGCCGGATTTTGGGACTGTTGAACTCAGGATTTGTGATTCTATCCCTTCAAAAGAGAGAATTGCCGGCCTTTTAAACCTTGCAGTTATGTTAGGTTCTCTCTCCTTTAAGGAGAGGGTCTCTCCCTACTACCACCAGGTCCACCTTCAGAATAGATGGAGTGCAGCCCGTTACGGCATAAACGGTTACTTCATAGATAGGGGTAGAAAGGTAAAAGTGGGAACAAAGCTCCTTGAAATTGTAAGTAGTTTTACCAAGCACTTTGGAGGGCTGAGGGAAGGAGCTAGGACCCTTGAGAAGTTGACTACGGAGCCGACTTTGGCTGAGCTTCAGGTTGAAGCTTTTAAGAGGAGTGGAGATTTAAAACCACTTGTTAAGCTTTCCCTTTTGGAGGTTTAAAGTTGAAAGGAGCTGTAGCTGCAGGAGATAGGCTTACAGCAGAGGCGGCCGCTGAAGTTTTAAGGGCTGGAGGAAACGCCTTTGACGCAGCTGTTGCCGCAGCTTTTGCCTCTCCAATGTGTGAACCAGCCTTAACGTCTGCAGGAGGTGGAGGATTCCTCCTAGCAGTTTCTCCCGATCAACCACCGGTTCTTTACGACTTCTTCGTTGACGTTCCTCCAAAGAGGATAGATAACCCTAACTTTTACCCTATAACTGTTGATTTCGGTGACGCAAAGCAGGTTTTCCATATCGGTGCCGGTTCTGTGGCGGTTCCCGGCTTTGTTGCAGGCCTTTTGAGGGTTCACTCTGAAAGGGGAAGGCTCCCTTTAAAGGAGGTTCTCTCTCCTGCACTTTCCTACGCAAGGAGAGGGGTTTACCTCTCTCCTACTCAGGCTTCTTTTGTAAGGCTGTTAGAGCCTATCTTCACTGCAACTTCTTACTCAAGGGAGGTCTTTGCTCCGGGAGGAAAGTTAATAGATGAGAGGACCCTTTTTAAAAATCCAGACTATGCCGATTTCCTTGAGCTCTTAATAGAAGAAGGTCAATGGGCTTTTTACGAGGGAGAGGTTGCCGACGCTATAGAGAGGGTTTCGGTTGAAGAGGGTGGACTTATAAGGAAGGAAGACCTTGAGAGGTATAAGGTTGTTGAGAGGAGGCCTCTTTCCTTTCAATTTAAGGGTAGGGAAGTCCTTACAAATCCCCCTCCCTCTTCTGGAGGAATTTTAGTAGCTTTTACTCTCAGCCTCCTTGAAGAGACCGATTTGAGTAGGTGGGGTTCACTTGAGCACCTTTCTTCCTTAATTGAGGCTATGGCAACGACCGAAGTTTTCAGGGAGAAGTTCGTTAATGGCCACCTCCATGACGAAAACCTTGAGGACCTGTTAAGTAGGGAAGAGGTTATTTCAACCTATGAACGCTTATTTAACATAAGGCTAAACTTGTGGGGTAATACTACCCACGTTAGCGTTCTTGATAGTGAAGGTAACGGGGTTTCAATGACTACAACCAACGGTGAAGGTTCTGGAGTTGTAGTTCCTGGAACGGGGGTAATGCTGAATAACATGCTTGGGGAGGAAGACCTTAACCCTCAAGGCTTCTTTAAGTGGTCCCCTTACGTTCGCCTTCCTTCAATGATGTCTCCAACTGCCGTGGTTGGTACCTCTGGAGTAGAGCTCCTCCTTGGAAGTGCAGGTAGTAACAGAATAAGGAGCGCAATAGTTAACGTTATACTTAACTATATAGTCTTCAAGTTCTCCGTTGAGGAGAGTATAGAACTTCCCAGGGTCCACTATGAGAAGGGGAGAGTTTTTATTGAACCTGGATACGACGAATCCCTCCTTAACGTTTTAAAGGAGCATTACCGTTTAGTACAGTTTAGGGAAAGGAACATGTTCTTTGGGGGAGTTCAGGCGGTAGATTTTAACTATAGGGGTAAAGGAGATCCGAGGAGGGGAGGCGTCTTTTTGAGGGTTTAACTATGAAATTGCCTTTATTATCTCCTCTTCTATCCTCTTTAGCTTTTCCTGATCCTCTATTTTCCTGTAGTTTATGTCGGTTATGTAGAAGCTGTCTATAACCCTGTTCCCTTCGGTGGCAATTATCGCCCTTCTAAGCCTTGTCTCCTGTTCAATTAGGACTTTTGTTATCATGTAGAGGACTCCAAGTCTATCGTAGGTGGAGACTTCAACAATTGTGAAGTCCTCTGATGTTTTGTTATCTATCTTTACCTTAGTTTCGGGTAAGGGAAGGTTTCGCCTAAAGGTCTTTGGCTTTAGTATGCTATCAAACTTATCTACCTGGAGCTCCCCCCGGTAGAGTTCCTTTAAAAGTTTCTCAAACTCACTAATTTTCTCTTCCGGAAGGGGTTCTTCTGCAATCGTTGAGACGTGGATTGTGTAAACCATATAGTCGCAGTCGTCCTCTATAGCCCTGTTTATATTTGCTCCTTTTATGTTTATTCCTAAGTAGGATAGTATTCCGGCAATTTTGTTAAAGAGTCCCCTCCTGTACTTCGTGATTATTACGAGTTTTGAATATCCAATATCGGGAAAGTTTTCCCAATAGGTTGTATATTCTAGTTTTTCCTTTCTAATTTCTTTCATTAAGAGCATATGTTTTGCTATTTCCTTTGAAGAATAGGTTATTAAATAGTTCTCATCGGCGTTTTTGAAGAACCTTTCGACAGATTCCGGCTTTATTCTTCCTTTAAGGAGCTCTTTTACCTTTTCCTTCCTCCTTTTCAGTTTCTCCTTTATAAGTTCTCCGGCACTTTTATTCTCTGTAAAGAGGGAGAGTGTTGATTCGTATAACTTCCACAGCAAACTGCTCTTCCAGTTATCCCAGGCACCTGGCCCAACAGCTTTAATGTCGGCGTAGGTTAAGAGGAAGAGTTTCTTTAACCTCTCCTCAGTTCTACACTCCTCTTTAAACTGCTCAACTAGTTTAGGGTCTGATATGTCCCTCCTAAAGGCGAGGTGGGCCATCAGAAGGTGATTCCTTACAAGCCAAGCTACTTCGTTAATCTCCTCTGGACTGAATCCCATTTCTGATAAGTATCTCTTTGTTAATCCTGCCCCTACTAGTTCGTGTTTACCGGGCTTTCCCTTCCCAACGTCGTGGAAGAGAGCAGCTATGAATAGGAGTTCTGGCCTTTCAAGGTCTTGAAGAATCTGGTGGAGCTTTCCTTTTTCCTTTACAGAAGTCCCGCTGGTTCCTTTTTCCGATAACTTCTCTATTTCTCTAACTGTGAGTATGGAGTGAATGTCCGTTGTGAACTTGTGGTAAGTGTCGTACTGAAAGTGTCCCCTTAACCTCTCAAAGTCTGGAATGAGAGCTCCTAGAACTTTTGTGTCGTGCATGAGCTCAAGGGTGTAGGATAGCCTTTCTGGAGAAGTAAGGATTTCTCTAAATTCCCTTAGAACCTCTTTCTTTCTAAACTTATTTTTATAGGTTTCTGCTGAGAGCTTAAAGAGCGAAAAGGTTGAAGGGGAGAGTTCCAGCCCCTTTTCTTGGATTAGTTTAAAGCCTTTTATTACTAGGAGAGGTTCTTTTACTATGGAACTCTCGCTGCCCTCTTTAACGTAGAGTGTGTTGTTTTCAACGTAGAAGTTGCCAATCTCTTCCCGTGGAGTTAAGAGAACTTTTAGTGAGAACTCCCTACTTCCTCTCTTAAGTTCTTCTCTACAGCTCTTTACTATCTCGTCTGTTATGACCGATAGGTCTATGGCAGAACTAAAGTAATTTTTCATAAACTGTTCTACTCCACTCCTATCCTTCTTAAATCCGAAGAATTCGGCAACTTCCCTTTGCATTTCAAAGGAGAGTATATCGCTCCTTCTACCGTTTACTATGTGAAGTTGGTTCCTAACTCTAAGGAGGAAGTCGTAAGCAGAGATAACGTCCCTAAAGCTCCTCCTGTCAAGTATTTTTCTGTCTAGAAATCCTGAGTAATTCTCTATTCCGTAAGTTATTTTTGCAATCCAGAAGGCTTCGTGTAGATCCCTTAATCCTCCCTTACTCTCTTTAACGTTTGGTTCCTGGTAGTAAACAGTTCCGTAAAACCTTTTATACCTTTCCCTTCTTGCTACAAGAATTTCATTTATTAAACTTTCCTTGTTTTCCTCTATGAATTTTTCAAAACTTTTGGAAAATTTCTTCTCTACTTTTACTTCTCCTTTAACTACTCTCTTTTGGAGTAAATTTGTAAAGACTGAAAGGTCGCTCTTTGAAAGTTCAAGGGCTTCCTCTATACTTCTGGGGGCAAACCCTAAATCCCTTTTAAGTGAGAGGAGGAAGTAGTAGAAGCCTTCAACGTCCTCCAGGTGACTTTCCTTTAGTCTCCCGTCATAAATAAGGTTAATGTCTATATCTGAGTGAAAGTTTAGTTCTCCTCTTCCGTAGCCTCCTAAAGCTATAAGGACTACAGGAACGTCCCAGTTTCCAAAGAAGTAGGGGTAAACTTTCCTAAGGAGCTTATCAAGGGCTTTCTGAAGGTGCTGGGCAACTGTAAACCCGGTCTCTTTTTTCCGGTGAAGTTCCTTTGCCCTTTCAATCTCCTGAAAGAAACTTTCCTTTGCAGCTTCTAACGTCAATTTGTAAGACCTGCTAACTTCCAGAGTTTTGAGAAGTTCTTTTCGTACATCTTTATAAGTTTTGAGTCATTTTCTATTATGACAAGGTTTTCGTCGTTCCTCTTCTCTGCGCTTTCAGTCCAGTTGAAACTTCCAGTTGAAATTACTTTTCCGTCGTAAATTGCATACTTGTTGTGCATCAATCCCCCACCGCTTCCCCTCTTGTACCTTACTTCAATTCCTGCCTTTTCAAGGAGAGGGCCAACGCAGAAACGGGACTTTCCGTTTCCCTCATCTATTATTACCCTTACTTTTACCCCTCTCCTGTGGGCGTCAATTAGGGCTTTTGCGATTTTCCTACTGGTAAAGGAGTATATAGCAATATCTATACTTTCCCTTGAGTTCTCTATCAGGTTAACTATTGCGTCTCTACACCCTCCCCTTGGCGAGAAGAAGACTTCAGTCCTTACTTCTCCGGTGTCAACTGGATGTTTAACTTCTACGTTCTGACAACCGGTAAAGAGGGTTAGTGATAAGAGAATAAGAAGGAGAAATCTCACTCCTTCTGCTCCTTTTTATTTACCACCTTTTCAACTACTGAGGCGCTCTTTAAAAACTTCGTTCCGGCAACTGAAAGGAGAAGGGAATTTATGAGGAAGAGAGCTCCAAGGACTGCCGTTGTCTTGGTTAAGACCGCTCCAGTTTCAGCTCCAAAGGCTGACCCTGTGGAGCTCCCTCCCATCATTGCAACTCCGCCTTCGCTCTGCCCAGGCTGGATTATTATTACCAGAATGAGTAAAACTGCCAATATTGCGTGAATAATCAGGAGAAATGTGAACATTTAAGCCTCCCTATCAAACTGTACTATTGCGCTGAAGCTCTCGGCCTTGAGGCTTGCTCCTCCAACGAGTGCTCCGTCAATGTCGGGCATTTCAAGTAAGCCTTTGGCGTTTTCCGGCTTTACGCTTCCACCGTAGAGTATCCTAACTCTACCTGCCTTTTCTTCTCCAAAGAGCTCCTTCAGTATCTCCCTTATAAATGAGTGAACTTCCTGAGCCATTTCTGGGGTTGCGGTTTTACCTGTTCCTATAGCCCATACAGGCTCGTAAGCTATTACAAACTCGTCCTCAGGACTTAACCCCTTTAAACCTTCTCTAACTTGTTTCTCAATTACCTCTTCTGTCCTTCCCTCTTCTCTCTCCTCAATCTTTTCGCCGACGCAAAGTATGGGAATTAGTCCGTGTTTAACGGCCGAAATTACTTTCTTGTTAATCAGTTTGTCATCTTCACCGAATATGTGTCTCCTTTCAGAGTGGCCGAGGATTACAAATGAGCATCCGACGTCTTTGAGCATTAAGGGAGATATCTCCCCTGTAAAGGCTCCCTTTTCTTCGTAGAACATGTTTTGACCACCAAGTAATATTTGGCTGCCCTCTAGTTCCTTACTTACAGGGTAGAGGGCCGTAAAAGGAGGACAGATAAGGACGTCTCTATCCTCTAAACCTTTAAGCCTTTCTTTCAGTCCTCTAACGAGTTCAATGGCCTCTGGAACGGTTTTATTCATTTTCCAGTTTCCAGCTATGAGTAACCTCCTCAACCTATCCCCCACTATGAAGCTTTTGTCAATTCATACTTGGGCTTTCCAGTTTTTACTGCTTCGGCGTCAATTATAACTTTTTTAACGTCCTTCCTTGTGGGTACTTCAAACATAACGTCGGTCATCAGTTTCTCCATAATTGCCCTGAGGCCTCTTGCTCCCGTCTTTCTCCTTATTGCCTCTTTTGCGATTTCCCTTAGTGCATCCTCGGTAAACTCAAGCTCAACGCCTTCAAGTTCAAGCATCTTCTTGTACTGCTTAACTAGGGCGTTCTTAGGTTCTGTTAATACCCTAACGAGGTCTTCCTCTTTGAGCTCTTTTAGAGTTGCCACTACAGGCAACCTTCCTATTAGCTCCGGAATTAGCCCAAACTTAACTAAGTCGTCCGGCTCTACGTGTTTTAAGAGTTCATCCCTCTCCATCCTCTTCTTATCAACGTCTGCAGTGAACCCTAAAGAGCCCTTTCCAATTCTCTTAGCTATTATATCCTCAAGTCCTACAAAAGCTCCGCCACATATGAAGAGTATGTTTGAAGTGTCAATCTGGATGTACTGCTGGTGGGGGTGCTTCCTGCCTCCTTGGGGGGGAACGTTCGCAACTGTTCCTTCAAGGATTTTTAAGAGTGCCTGCTGAACTCCCTCTCCAGAGACGTCCCTCGTAATTGATGGGTTTTCGCTCTTCCTTGCAATTTTGTCTATCTCATCAATGTAGATTATTCCTTTCTGTGCCCTTTCAATGTCGTAGTCTGCTGCCTGAATTAACCTTAAAAGGATATTCTCAACGTCCTCTCCTACGTACCCTGCCTCTGTAAGTGTCGTTGCGTCGGCTATTGCAAATGGAACGTCAAGGAGTTTTGCAAGTGAGCGGGCAAGGAGAGTCTTTCCTGAACCTGTAGGTCCTATTAAGAGTATGTTGCTCTTTTCTAGCTCTACGTCATCAACAGTCCCACCTGACATTATCCTCTTGTAGTGGTTGTAAACGGCCACTGAGAGGACTTTCTTAGCCTCTTCCTGCCCTATTACGTACTGGTCAAGGAACTCTTTTATTTCCTTTGGTGTTGGAAGCTTATCAACTTTGACGGGAGCTCCCTTCTTCCCCTCCTCCTCGTGGAGCATTTTGTAACACTCATCTATACAGTAGTTGCAAATCGCAACTCCTCCGGGTCCTGTTATCAATGCTTCAACTTCGTTTTGTGAACGGTTACAGAAGGAACACCTTCTTACTGGAGCTTTAGTTTCAAACATTCTGCCCTCTCTCTTTAGTTTTTGCTGTGTCCAATAAAATTTCTCTGCCGAACCGATCTATAACGAATAACCGCTTTGTTATGTTTTCTATCCCAAACTCATCGCCAGAAACATATTGACTATCGCAACCTTAAACACCAACTCCTTC